>MDTE01015355.1_pt1 | contig 19405 bp, 20 predicted proteins | sample 811231 | NCBI WGS metagenome assembly MDTE01 (sample SAMN05326651, study PRJNA326480) | marine metagenome | isolation source: seawater | place: Indian Ocean: Red Sea | collected 2010 | reverse complement strand
TTACGCCGGGCCGAGGCGGCCTAAGCGGCAGTCTTCCCCATCAACAGGTCCGCACAGCGTTCACCGACCATGATCGACGGCGCGTTGGTGTTCGACGACATATGGTGCGGAAATACTGATGAGTCCGCCACGCGCAGGCCGACAATCCCGTGCACCTTGAGCTCATGGTCGACCACTGCCATTGAATCGGAGCCCATCTTGCACGTACCGATGGGGTGCCAGCTCGTCTGACCGGTGGAACGCGCGTAGGCGATCAGGTCCTCATCCGTTACCGCATCGGGACCGGGCAGGACTTCCCGGACTGTTACTTCCTTCAACGCAGGCTGCTGCGCGATCTCGCGCGTCAGCTTCAGTGCCGCGAGGCTGAGCGCCAGGTCCCTCTCGGTCGAAAGATAGTTGGCATGGATCTCCGGATGCGCCATGGGGTCGGCGGACGTGATATGGAGTGTGCCGCGGGAATCGGGGTGCAGGTTGAAAGTGCCGATCGTGAAACCCGGGTGCGGGTCCACGCCAGAACCGCCGGTGATGGCATAACGGTCCGCACCACTGACGTGCGCGAGCTGCATCTTGAGGGTCGGCGTCGTACTCTCCATCGTCTCCGGCGTGATGGCGTGCACGGAGACGGACCCCGTAGACAGTAGACCTCGGCGCATGAGCATGTACTGCACACCGGAAAGCATGCCCCGCCATTTGCTGTTCAGCATGTCATTGACGGTAATGGGCAGTTTGCATTCATAGGTGATCCGCACCTGCAGATGGTCCTGCAGGTTCTCGCCGACACCGGGCAGATTGGCGAGAGGCGTGATCCCGGCGTTCTTGAGTATTTCGGGATTACCTATTCCCGACAGCTCCAGGAGCTGTGGCGTCATGATCGGACCAGCGCAGAGAATGACCTCGTTTTCCGCCTTGGCCTGATGTGCCGCGCCGTCGGAGGTCTGGTAATGCACGCCGGTCGCCCTGTTGCCCTCGATGATGAGGCCGGTGGCCTGAGCATCGGTCGCCACCTCCAGGTTCGACCGCCCACGCGCCGGCCGCAGATAGGCAACAGCTGTGCTGCAGCGGCGACCGTCGCGAATAGACACCTGCAAATAGGAAACGCCCCCGTAAGTCGCGGCGTTGTAATCGGGGTTGGCCGGTATGCCCTGTTGGACGCAGGCCTGATAGAACGCCTCGGTGAGCTGGTCACGGTGCGGGACGTCGATGACGCTGACCGGCCCGCCGCTCCCGCGATAGGCCGGGTCTCCACCAATCCTATCCTCGAGGCGCTTGAAGTAGGGCAGCACGTCCTCGTAGCCCCAGCCTGGGCAACCGGAATCGCGCCAGTGATCGAACTGTTCCCGGTCTCCGCGCACGAACACCATGCCGTTGACGCTACTTGACCCCCCCAGGACCTTGCCGCGAGGCCAGTAAATCCTGTTTCCGTCCATTTCTGGCTCGGCCTCGGTTGAAAACGGCCAGATATACTTGCTGCCCGTAATCAGCTTTCCAATGCCGAGGGGAACGCGGAGCCATCTATCCTTGTCTTCGCCGCCCGCCTCCAGGAGCAGAACCTTGCGGCGCCCGTCGGCGGTCAGACGTTCCGCCAAAGCACAACCCGCTGATCCGGCACCCACGATCACATAATCGAATTGGTTCTCAGCCATCACATTGCCCTTACCAGCGCGACAGGAGTCGGAACATCAAGCTAGGTGAAGAAAGAAGTGGTGCCCAGGGGCGGAGTTGAACCACCGACACGAGGATTTTCAGTCCACTGCTCTACCAACTGAGCTACCTGGGCACGGCTCGCCACCCGCCAATAGGCAGTCGAGCGAGGCCGGGTTATAGGGAATTCGCCGCAACCTGTCCAGCGAACGCACACACCGGAAGCATTGATCAAGCCGCTGTGGGCGTGACTTCAGGCGACTTGTAGAACGGCTGGTCCCCGGTGATCTGTGTTCGATGCATGATGCGCCGCGCCGCATTGTCAAATGGGTCTCTGCGATGCATGGCGCATCGGTTATCCCACATGATCAAATCGCCCACCTGCCACGTATGCGTCCAGGTGTTTTCGGCCTTGGTGGAATTCTCCCACAACATATCGAGCAGTGCCTCGCTTTCCTCCACCGAGAGGCCCGGAACATAGGCATTCGTCCGCCGCCCCAGGAAAAGCGCGGTTCTCTCCGTCTCTGGGTGAGTCCGCAGAATCGGGTGGCGCGCACCAGGGGTCTGCGTGACATCCTTGACCGCCTCAAAGCCGTGCCGCAAGCCACCGGTCGATGTAAGCGTGGCATCGTGGATCGCCTTAAGGTCTTGAAGCTTTGCCTGAACCTCTCGCGGCAGGGTCTCGTAGGCCCGGTACATATTGCAGAAACTCGTGTCGCCGCCAGTGGGAGGGATTTCCAATGAGTAGAGTACAGAAGCCGCCGGCGGCTCATCATATGAACTCATGTCGGTGTGCCAGTCAGACTCCAGATTCCCCAATCCACCGATCGGCTGACCGTCCTCGATGACATTCGAAATCACGGTGATCTCGTTGTGCTCGTCCGTCGAGACCTTGCCCCCCCTCTCCGATCCGATGGGGGCACCGTCAAGGGAACCAAATCTGGAGCTGAATTCAACGAGTTGCCGATCGTCGATCGACTGACCGCGGATCAACAGAACCAGATGCTCCATCCAGGCATCGTGGATGTCACGAACAGTGACATCGTCCAAGATATTACTCAGATCGACGCCTTTGATTTCGGCGCCCAGCACATCGGACAATGGATGTACGGTGATCCCCATTTCTCGCTTCTCCTGCTTCCTTCTTTCGCGCGTTTGATCGTTCGCCAACATAATGCCTTCACCGCAACCCACCAAAGGGGCTGGCGCAAAGCCTAGTAGAACTTATCATCTGTTTTATCTGCCTCGATCGCCTCAATCAGCTCTTCCATTTCGGCGCTGTCAGGCGGTTCGGCGGCAGGAATAGCGTACGTACCCGAGAACCATTTGCCCAGATCGATCTCCTTGCAACGCTTCGAGCAAAATGGGCCGTGCTCCTTACTTGCTGGCAAGCCACAGGTGGGACAGCCCGCCTTCTTGGCCTTCTTGGGCTTTATGGGGAGTCGCTCAACCGTCATGCCCACCTCGACTCATGACACTGAATCTGCCTACGCCCGAACAACGTCGAAGTGATCGGGCGGCATATCCTCATCCCTGCGGAGAGTCACGCTACACCCCAATTGACGGCCCAATGCCTCCGCATCGGCAACGCCTTCAATGACAGCTATGACCTCCGGTGCCGCGACAATCGTCAAGGCACCGCCGGGATTATCTTCGACTTCACGTTCCGCCGTCGCAAGCGCGTGGTCGGCGGCAGCTTCGGGTGTATCGATCTGTCCGTGGCCTTCGCAGGTCGGACAAACGCGACTAATGAGCTCTGCAAGGGGCGGACCAACCCGCCGGCGTGTCATCTCGAGAAGTCCGAAACGAGACAGTCCCCCGATGTCCGTCGGTGCTGGATCATCACGCAATACATCACGCAATGTTTCGACCACCCGTTCCGCGTTTGCTCGCCGTCGCATTTGAATGAAATCGATCACAATCGCGCCGCCGATTCCACGCAGACGAAGCTGCCGACCTACCTCCGTTGCCGCTTCCAGGTTCGTCTGCAGGGCTGCTTCCTCGGGATTTCCTCGGTTCCGACCTTTCGAATCCACGTCGATTGCAGTCAGGGCCGCGGTGGTCTCGACAATGATCCGGCCACCTCCGGGCAGGGCGACACTGGGCTCCAGGACATCGGCGACCTGGTCTTCGAGTTCATGCCGGTCGAACAGGTTGCCGCCGCCGGTATAAAGCGACATCCGCTCGGCGAGCGACGGCATAACCGTTTCCGCATAGGATTTCGCGCTCGCCAGCGCATCCGCATCGTCAATGAGCAGCGTGGTGTCTGGCGAAGAGACATAATCACGTACAGCCTTGGCCACGGCCCCAAGATCCGCATGAACGGTCGAGGGCGCGTCAACCTTGTCTGCCTCTCTGAGCACCTTTCGCCAAACCTCTCGAAGTGCCTCCAGTTCTTCCGAGAACTCCTGGAGCTCGGCTCCCTCTGCATTGGTTCGAACAATGACACCTTCGTTCTCGCCCAGAAGCCCATCCAGAATACTCATCAACCGCTCTCGTTCACCCTCGTCCACGATACGTCGCGAGAGAGCTACGCCGGTCCGGTAGGGGGAATAAATCAGCGTTCGCCCCGGCAAGGAAATCGATGTCGTGAGACGAGCACCCTTATCACCAAATGCATCGCGGGCGACCTGTACCAGAATGGAGTCCCCTTCGCGCAACAACTGGTTGATCGGGGGCACCGCACCGTCGTCTTCAACATCTCCCGCGAGTTCACGTGCATCGTCCGCCGACAAAAATCCGTCGCGCTCCAATCCGACGTCGACAAATGCTGCACGCAGCGTGGGAACCACGCTCAAAGCCCGCCCCAAATATATGTTCCCCACGGGACTGCGGCGGCTCGTAGGCTCCATCGTGAGGTCAACGAGTTCGCCGTCAATGACTCGCGCTACACGCGTGAGAATGGGACTTACGTTCACCAATATTTCTTCAGTCATCACCTACTCCGGCTTATGACCGGCACTGCGCATCGAAAACAGGATAACCGACCCCTGAAAGCATTGCCGCCGTTTCGTATAGCGGTAGTCCGACGACGCCGGAATAGGAACCTCTCAGCCACTGAACGAACATGGCTGCACGCCCCTGGATCGCGTAACCGCCTGCCTTGCCACGCCACTCTTTGCTTGCGACGTATGCGTCGACTTCTCGGGTTTCCAGTCTCTTGAACGAAACGACAGTCGTGACCATGCGGGTTCGGGAATTCTGTTGCGGATCAATCACAGCCACGCCCGAGTGGACGCGGTGACGCCGACCGGACAATAGCCGAAGGCACGTCCGAGCATCATCCTCGGTATTGGCCTTGGGCAAGATACGCCTCCCACAAGCCACCACGGTGTCGGCGGCGAGAACGAACGTACCTTGCCGTTCCTTCCCAACCTGCTTCGCTTTCCCAAGCGCCAGGCGTATTGCCAAGTTTCCGGGTTCCTCACCCTTCAGCGGAGCCTCATCGATCTCCGGGGAGCAGATCTCGTCTGGAACAAGGCCAATCTGGAGGAGCAGCTGCCGTCGCCGGGGCGAAGCCGAAGCAAGGACCAGAGGCGAACCGGGCTGAGCGCCCAACGTGAAGATGTTCTATTTGTAGCGGAACGTGATGCGGCCCTTGGTCAGATCGTATGGCGTCATTTCGACCAGGACCTTGTCGCCAGCTAGCACGCGAATGCGGTGCTTGCGCATCTTTCCCGCAGTGTGGGCCAAGACCTCGTGACCGTTCTCCAGCTTCACCCGAAACATGGCATTGGGGAGAAGCTCGCTCACGACGCCGGGAAACTCCAAAAGTTCTTCTTTAGCCATCCACCCTCCAGCGTTGGCAATCCATTTGCTCGTGTTTGCGCCGCAATCAAGGCGTGCAACGCCCAAAAAATCAAGCGCGCGACCGATATTTCATCGCCGGTTCACCGATGGGCCTGCACTGATACATGCTCGAGAGGAACATCGGAGACGTCTAAAGAGATGGCGGAGACCCTTCGGAAAACCGCCGAAGAATACGTTCTTGAAGTGAGTCACGGACCTCTCTGTAGGCGTCGAGAATGGTCTCCCTGCTGCCTTGAACGACTGTCGCATCAAAGGTTTGCCAGTACTCCAGTTCGCAGGCCATCGTTCGCGTTAGTTCCACGGCACGATGCTGTGCGTCCGGCGACAACGAGATCACCAGGCCGTAGGACGTGTCCTCCAGCTGATCAAAAGTCTTGGGGTTGTGTCGTGACATGTCGATTCCAATCTCATCCATCACTGTCACGACGAAGGCGCTTGTTTCGCCCAGCCGAACACCGACCGAATCGACGTATACCCGATGGCCGAAGTAGTGCTTCATCAGTCCTTCCGCCATCGGAGACCGAACGGCGTTCATGGTGCATGAATACAGGACTGCGTCGGGTAGGTCCGCCATCAGTTGTTCGTTCCCGTCAGCCCCTGAAATGCAGTACACAGATCAACGTGAAGAGACGACGCGAGGTTGCATCATCGACCTCTACCTTGGACGCGAGGTGACGGCGTAACAGCTGAGCACCCTCGTCATGCAGCCCGCGTCTCCCCATATCAATCGCCTCAATCCGCGACGGAGTCGCCGACTTGATCGCGTCGTAGTAGCTCTCACAGATGAGGAAGTATTCACGAATGATCCGCCGGAACGGGGTCAGTGCGAGAACGATGTTGTCGATGTCCTGTTCGTCCTCGGACCGCACTTCGAACACGAGCCGCGACTCACGGACACTCACATGCACACGAAAGGGTCCTGCAAACCCATCGACGAGGGCGAACCGGTTTTCCTGCAACAGATCAAATATGGCAACCCGGCGCTCGTGATCGACATCCGGATTCCGGCGAACGAAACTTTGCTCGTCGAGCGTGACGTCGATGATCCGATGGCGATCGGACATTGCTCTCAGGACTCGGAATTACCGTCGTCCCTCAAACGGATATTGAGGGACAACGCGTGGGCACCAAATCCCTCCGACTCGGCAAGCTCAGCTGCAGCGGGACCCACCATTCGCAGACCGGATGCATCGCAGCGCACCAGGGAGGTCCGCTTCATGAAATCGAGTACCGACAATCCCGACGAGAACCTCGCGCTGCGCGCCGTCGGCAAGACGTGGCTGGGCCCGGCAATGTAATCCCCCACGGCCTCGGGTGTGTATCGGCCCAGAAATATCGCACCGGCGTGGCGCACCTCTTTTGAGACCGACTCCGGCTTTGCAACGGCGAGCTCAAGGTGTTCGGGTGCAATGCGATCGATCAGTGGTGGTGCTTCCGAGAGATCGTCCAAAAGGATGATCGCGCCGTAATCTTTCCACGCGGCCGAGGCGATTGGGGCCCGTTCGAGGCCCGCCAGGTGGTCAGCAATGGCGCCTTCGACCCGTCCAGCGAATGCCGAATCATCTGTCATCAGAATGGCCTGCGCATTCGTGTCATGTTCGGCTTGAGACAACAGATCGGCCGCAACCCAGGCCGGATCGTTTTCGCGATCCGCCACGACAAGAATTTCTGACGGTCCGGCAACCATGTCTATTCCGACGCTTCCAAACAGCAACCGCTTGGCCGCCGTCACGTAGGCGTTGCCGGGTCCAACGATCTTGTCCACGGCTGGAATGCTGTCGGTTCCGAGTGCGAGCGCCGCGACCGCGTGCGCACCCCCGACTCGATAAATCTCCGTGACGCCAGAAAGTTGCGCCGCTGCCGCAACCATCGGATGGAGTTCGTCGTCGGGCGACACTGTGGCCATTGCGATCCGGTCGACACCGGCCACCCCTGCAGGAATCGCCGTCATCAGGACTGTCGACGGATAGGCGGCCAGACCTCCGGGTATGTAAAGACCGACGGAGGTGATCGGCGACCATCGATATCCCAACCCGACGCCGTCCGATCCCCCAAGTTCGAGATCGGCTGGCATCTGCTGGATGTGAAACTCGTCGATCCGCTGTGCCGCAACGGTCAGCGCTTCCCTTGCGGCGGCGGGCGCCTTCTCGGCTGCTGCCAGTATCTCTGCCTCCGGTACACGCAGGGAATTCGGCGTCAGCCTCTGATCATCGAACCTTTCGGCATATGCAATGACGGCGGCGTCACCGCGGAGGCGAACATCGTCAATGATGCGTAACGCATCTTCGGTCACATCCGCAGCTGACTCGCGCTTGGCCCCCAGGAACGTTGCAAATTCCGTCTCAAAGTTCGAGTCCGCCGTGCAAAGCCTAACGGGCATCCGACGCCTCCCTGAACCGCTGAATCCACGCGTTTATTTCGCGCGACCTGGTTTTCAAGGCAGTGCGGTTCACGGCCAGACGAGACGTCACATCGGTAATGTGTTCAACCTCGACCAATCCGTTTGCTTGAAGCGTTGCGCCAGTGGAGACCAGATCAACGATACGCCGACACAAGCCCAGAGCCGGAGCCAGCTCCATCGCGCCGTTCAAGTGAATGCACTCTGCCTGAACACCGCGGGCTGCGAAGTGGCGACGCGTAATCGACGGGTACTTCGTCGCGACACGCACATGACTCCAGCGGGAAGGATCGTCGCGAGCGCCAAACTCTTCAGGTTCAGCAACCGCGAGTCGGCATTTACCAACGTTCAGGTCGAGTGGGGCGTAGACCTCGGGGTACTCGAATTCCATCAGCACATCGTTACCCGCAATGCCCAGATGCGCGCCTCCGAAGGCAACAAACGTCGCAACGTCGAAGCTGCGGACACGGACGATCGAGATATTTGGATGATTGGTGGCAAACCAGAGCTGGCGCGCATCGGGATCGTCGAACGCAGCTTCGGGTTCCACGCCCGCGGCACGCACGACATCGATCACCTCGCGCAGGATGCGCCCGCGTGGCAATGCGATAACGATTGAGTCAGACGTAGACACGTGAATGATACCTCGAAGTGCTGAAACCTGTGCGGTTGAAACGCAAGCTGAACGAGTGGAAGTTCAGTCGGTCGCGTCGAGCGAATGTTCGGGTTTCCGCCGTGTGACCCAGGGTGACCCTCGGTCGGTCAAACGGCATTCGATGCAATCGACATGGAGGCAAATTATACCGCCGCCAGCAAAAACCAATTCAACTTGAGCCGAGGCCTCGGAACTTTCCGTGACTGCGACCGCGAGAAGTTCAAGCACCTCATCCTGTGCGGCCAGATCAACATTCAGGGTCTGAACTCCCGTCACATCATCGAAATGGAGCACCGAACGCACGCGGTTGTGGAGTTTGCCTTCCACCTGAACGCCGTCGTCACGTTCCCACATAAAACGATCGAGGAGTACAAGAAATATGCGTTCTCGCTGCTGAAAGGTCATGTCCCGCGCGCGCGTCAGGGCGTCCTGAACCATCGACGACACGACGGCAAGGTCCTCGGCGTCCCGGGCACTCAGCTTGAGGGGTTCATCGGCCATGCAATTCCCCTTCCCTCAATCCGAGATCCGCTCGATCCGGGCGCCGCAGGCGGCCAGCTTTTCCACAAGCCGCTCGTAACCCCGGTCGAGGTGATAGACCCGGTTGACCAGGGTTTCCCCGGTTGCCGCGAGGCCGGCCAGAACGAGCGAGACAGAAGCGCGCAGGTCTGTAGCCATGACTGGTGCACCCTTTAACGACTTAACCCCACGCACCATTGCAGATGATCCACTGATCGTAATATCCGCACCCATCCGCGCGAGTTCAGGCACGTGCATGAATCGATTCTCGAAAATAGTCTCCGTGATCATCGACGCTCCGTCACTGAAAGCCATGAGCGCCATCACTTGCGCCTGCATGTCTGTGGGAAATCCGGGATAGGGCTGGGTGATCACGTCGACGGCGGAGATTGCCGAACCATTGCGGCGGACTCTCAGTGTATCTTCATCCTCCCAGGTCTCTACTCCGGCGCGTTCCATGACCTCTGTAACGGCGTTGACAAGAGCCCCTTGAGCGTGCCGCAACGTCAAGTCCCCTCCGGTAATCGCGGCCGCAATGGCGAATGTTCCGGTTTCCACCCGATCCGGCATCACCCGATACCGCGCACCCGTCAAATGGGGTACGCCGGAAATGACCAGCCGATCCGTACCAATGCCTTCGATAACCGCGCCCATGGAAACAAGGCAGTTAGAGAGATCGGCGACTTCGGGCTCGCGCGCGGCATTCTCTAGAACCGTTTCACCGTCCGCGAGGGTCGCAGCCATCAGGAGGTTCTCCGTGGCACCGACCGAGGCCTTGGGAAACCGGATGATGCTCCCTGTCAAACCACGGGGCGCACGTGCCTGGATGTAGCCGTCCGTCAGTTCGATTTCCGCTCCCAACTCCGTCAGACCATCCAGGTGAAGATCGACCGGTCGCGTGCCGATCGCGCAACCACCCGGCAATGAGACCTGAGCCTCGCCTGCACGCGCGAGCAGCGGACCCAGCACAAGGATGGAGGCGCGCATCTTGCGTACGAGATCGTACGGAGCCGTCGCTCCTGACAAGTCACCGGACGTCAACGTCAGCACCCGGCCAATATGACCATCTTCTGTGGCGTCACCCTCCATGGTGATATCAACACCCAGAGAGGTCAGCAGATTGGCGAGCGTACTGATATCCATGAGGTGCGGAAGATTCGCCAGCTGCAGGGGTTCGTCCGTCAGCAAACTTGCGGCCATCAGCGGCAATGCTGCGTTCTTCGCGCCGCTGATGGGGATATCTCCCTCGAGCGGTATACCGCCGGTTATGCGAATTCGATCCATGAGCTTTCATCCGGCACGGAGACCGACTGGGTCATTCGTGCCATGCCTAAGCCAACTCGGGCCGGCGCCGTTGTAGCCCAATCCAACGCCGATGCAAACCACGAGATCCCGGGGAATTGCCGAAAAAATTGGCCTGACAGATAGCGTTACGGCTTCACCGGCCCCGATCGAGATGACCTTCCCGGCGACGCGGGCTGTGCCTCAACCGGGCTTTCTCGGTCTCTCGCCTGCTGCTTTCGCCGCCGCAGGTTCTGACGTAATGCATCAGACAAGCGTTTCGACCGATCCTTGTCTTTGGAATGATTCTTGTCTTTTGTCATAGAGCTATTGGGTTGCCGTTCCCTGCAAGTACGCCTTTTCGGGCCTCAGGCGCAACGGCTGTGTCTGTCAATGCCCGTCCGCGAACGCCGCTCCGGTTGGTTGTCATTCCGACGGCAGGGAGCCTAGAGTGAGGTCATCATGCTTAGAACCGGTCAGCAATATCTCGATGATGTGAAGGGGCGAAAGCCTGAAGTTTATATGGGCGGCGAACGCATCGAGGACGTCACTGTCCACCCTGCGTTTCGCAATATCATACAGACGACTGCGCAGCTCTATGACGTCACATCCGATCCGTCACGGGCCAATGAGCTCAGTTACGTCGAAGCAGAAACGGGGGAGCGTTGCAGCAACAATTACCTCATGCCTCGGACCCGCGAGGACTTGTTGGCGCGTGGCCGGGCCCATCAAGCCTGGTCCGACGTGTCTTGGGGTCTGTACGGCCGGTCGCCCGATCATGTTGCCGGATGGATCACCGGAATGGCCTGCGTGCCCGAAGTCGCCAAGGCTGATGGTCACGATTTCGAATCCCACGTCGTCGACTACTATCGACGGGTGCGTGACAAGGACCTGTTTGTCACCTACGCCATCGTTCCACCGGCCGCGACCCGCAGTGTGGACTCGGTGTTCACCACGGAGAAGAACGCCGCCCTCGACCCCAAATTGAGCGGTGAGTCGGGCCTTCACACGGTAGGCGACGACGACGCCGGAATTACGGTCTGGGGATTCAAGATCCTCGCAACGGCCGCCATTCTCGCCGACGAGATGCTCGTCGGCAATTTTCAGGTCCTCGCACCGGGCATGGAACGGTTCGCCGCCACATTCACTGTGCCCACGGACGCGCCCGGCATTAAACTCATCTCGCGCCGTTCATTTGAACAGGATGCACCCAGCGAACTGGATGATCCCCTGGCCTGGCGGTTCGACGAGACCGACTGTGTCGTTTTCTTCGATAACGTCCACATTCCCTGGGAGAACGTGTTCGCATACGAGAACCTTGAGAGCTCGCGAGGGCTGTTTCACGAAACGCCGGCGCATGTACTGGGCAACTACCAAGCCCACGTCCGATTGCTCTCGAAACTGCGCTTCATCCTGGGCGTGACACGAAAGGTCACCGAGATGAACGGCATCGCGCAGGTGCCCGCCGTGCGCGATATGCTTGCCGATCTCTGTATCCGGGTTGCCATGCTCGAAGCGCTCCTTAGCGCCGAAACCGACATTACCGAGGAATGGCCCAACGGGTTCATCGGACCGGACCGCCAGACCATGTACGCCACCATGGATTGGACCATGCGGGATTATCCTAATTTCGTTCAGGTTGTCCGCGAGTTGCTCGGCTCGCACCCCTTCCAGCAACCTGCCGATGTTTCCGTATTCGACAACCCCGAAACCCGTGAGATGTACAGCAAGTTCGTTATGGCTGAGCCGGAAGACGCGGTCGGACGCTATAAGCTGATGCGGCTCGTCTGGGACCTCGTCGGTTCAGAATTCGCGAGCCGGCATATCCAATACGAAATGTTTTACAACGGGCCACGACACGTCGGCCGGACCCGCGCCAGCCACTACTTCCGCTGGGATGTCGTGGAAGAATCAGCCCAACGGGCCCTGGACGATCTTGGCGGGTACGACGAACTGGTTGAGAAGCGAATTCGAGATCGGGCACGGTAAGGCTTCGATTGGCGGTCAAGGATCGCTTGCCCGCTGTCCGCAGTCGTGGCAATGTCCGCGCGCTTCTGGGGCCCTCATAGCTCAGGGGTAGAGCACCCCCTTGGTAAGGGGGAGGCCGAAAGTTCGAATCTTTCTGAGGGCACCACTTCTCCGACTTCCACCTTTGCCGAATTCCACAATTTCCCCGTTGGGAACGGGTGGTTTGCTGCAATCAGCCTTCTAGTTGTTCCTCGATCTGGCCGACGAGGTCCTGCGCCAGCGTGGCGTCGAGCGCGACATCGAAATTCATACCGGTCGGCAAAGTAAAACGAAGCGCGACTTTCGAATTGCCGCCGCCCGGCTCCATGAAGCGGCCCGCTTTGGCACTGCTGGCTGTCAACATCCGCGTGGTGCCTTGTCCATCGCTGTTACCCCCCGCGGCCTCCTGGGCCCGCTCCTCGTCCGCGGCACCGCCATACGAGATCAGAGCCTGGAGCAGTCCGGGATACGTCTCGTGGGGGCAGATGAACATGAGATTCCGCTCCGATTCACCGTTGTCCAACCGCAATGTGAAGAATACCTGTTCGCCTTGAGCGGCTGAGCCACCTTCGACAACATCTTTCACCAACAAACCCGTTTGCTCAGGCATTTTCGTCTCCGGTCTTGATAATCGCTATTGCACGCAGCCTATCCAAGTCGGCCAACCCGTGCAGCAACTCAAAGAAAAGGGGCGGCCAAGAGGGCCGCCCCGCAATGATCTCGAAATCGAGTTCGATTGAGCGCTTACGCCATCCAGTGCTGTACGAACTTGGTGTTCTGGTAAGCCTCAAGGCCTTCAATACCGCCTTCGGAACCGTGTCCGCTGTCCTTGATGCCGCCGAAGGGCGTTTCCGGAAGCGAGATCGCGAGGCTGTTGACGCCGACCATGCCGCTCTCGAGCTTGTCGGCCAGCGCATTGGCCTTGTTGTCATCGGTTGTGAATGCGTATGAGGCGAGGCCGAACTCAAGCCGATTGGCCCGCTCGATCACTTCGTCAAACTCCTTGAACGGTGTGATCGGTGCCACGGGCCCGAACGGTTCCTCGTTCATGATCCGGGACTCTTCCGATACATCCGCCAGCACGGTGGGCTGGAAGAAAAAGCCCTGATTTCCGATCCGTTCTCCACCGGTACGGACATCGGCACCATGTTCACGGGCGTCCGCGACGAACCCGGCCATCGCATCCAGTCGCCGCGGATTGGCAAGTGGTCCCATGTCGGCGCCCTCTTCCATGCCATTGGTGACGTTCATCGCACCAGCAATTTCGGCGAACTTGCTGACGAACTCCGAGTATTTGTTCTCTTGCACGTAGAACCGGGTCGGCGAAACGCAGACCTGACCGGCGTTTCGGAACTTGCCTCCGACAACCATCTTCACCACATCTTCGGTGTCGGCGTCATCGAAGACGATCACCGGTGAGTGGCCGCCAAGTTCCATGGTCGCACGCTTCATGTGTTCGCCTGCCATCTTGGACAAGAGCTTGCCGACCGGAATCGATCCGGTGAACGAGATCTTACGGATGGCCGGATGCGGAATGATGTATTCCGAGACTTCGGAAGGAACGCCGAAAACAATATTCATCACGCCATCCGGCAGGCCGGCGTCCTGGAAGCAACGGGCCATTGCAATGCACGTACCGGGCGTTTCCTCCGACGCCTTGACGATCACGCTACATCCGGCAGCCACGGCCGCAGCCATCTTGCGGATCGGGGTCACCGCGGGGAAATTCCAAGGTGTAAACGCAGCTACCGGGCCGATCGGCTCCTTGAGGACCATGCTGCGCGAGCCCGGCATACGTCCCGGAATGATGCGGCCATAGGCGCGTACGCATTCCTCGGCATACCATTCCGTGATCTCGATGGCGGCACCCATCTCCACCTTAGCTTCGCTGTATACCTTGCCCTGCTCAAGCGTCAGAGTCCGCGAAATATCGTCGATACGCTCGCGCATCAATTGTGCGGTCTTCTTCAGGACCTGCGCACGTTTGAAGGCCGGTGTATCACGCCACACGGGGAACATCCGGTCGGCCGCAGCCAGGGCCTCGTCCAGATCCGCCGTCGAAGCATGCGGCAGCTCCGCAAGCACAGACTCATCAGCCGGATTGATGACATCTTCCGTTTTTCCCTCGCTTCCCTGACGGAATTCACCGTCTATGAAAAGTTCAAGTTTCTCGTATCCATTCGCGGACATGGGTGTCTCCTCCCTACAGGCAGTGCAGCAATCTTGCGAATTCGGCGGCGCATCTTAGCGGAACGGGTCCACTGGCGCTGTCACGTGTGCGTCAAGTCGCATACGCATCCTGCAAGGTCAAGTTCCACCCGGCGAATCTCTCACATCGCGTCGAAGGCACCCTTGCAGCGTTCCAGTGCCGCGATGTGGTCAGTGACTGTAAGACAGCCCGATTTCTGAGTGTTCAGGGCGATCTCGTGAACGCCCGCGGACCGCCATTCCTCTACTTCTTCAAGCCAGGAGTCGGTCGGTCGATTTTCAAGACGAACCCACGTCTCGATACCGATTGCTTCGGGATCGCGCCCGGCCGACTTTGCAGCCATGTGAATGCGTTCGATCATCGGCGGAACATCTCCGTGGCCGCGGCTGCTCGGGCTGATGATCCAGCCATCGCCGAGTCGCCCGATGCGGTCCAGCACGACGTCTGCGTGCCCACCGAACCAGAGCGGAATGGGACGTTGAGCGGGCATGGGATTGAGACCGGCATTCTGGATGGTGTGCCATTCACCGTCGAATGCGACAATCTCTTCCGTCCACAGTGCGCGGAGGACGGCGACCTGTTCCTCCATGCGACGGCCTCGCTTTCCGAACTCGGCACCGAGACCGTCGAACTCGACACGGTTCCACCCCCCCCCGACGCCGAGCCGCAAGCGTCCGCCGCTCAAAACATCCGCTTCCGCCGCCTGCTTGGCGACGAGCACGGTCTGGCGCTGGGGCAGGATGAGGATACCAGTCGATAGCTTGATGCGTTCGGTTACCGCGGCAAGGAACCCGAACATCACGAACGGCTCGTGGAACTTGTCGGTATAGTCGATGCCGCCACGGCCCCCGGCCCGATTGCTTGGGTCTTCGCCAAGGACGTGATCGAACAGTACAAGGTGGTCGTAGCCGAGCGAGTCTGCGGCCTGCGCATAATCGCGGATCGCGGCGGGATCGGCCTTTATCTCGGATGTTGGCAGGACGGCGCCGAGTTTCACGCGAATTCTCCTTCCACAGGCAAGCAGCTCAGTGGGAATGGTGCCTGACCGACACGAAATGGCCAACCGGAGATGAACTGATGGGCATTTGCGTCAAGCCCACTCCCCCACTCTCGGCCGCTGCACTGCCCCAGTCCTCTCTCCCCGGGAGAGGGCGGCGAGCGGGTTAGGGGAAGGCGATTGACAATTTCTCGGATATAAATGCGGTCATGGACCCGCAAACCATCGCTGAGATGCAGCAGATCATCGTGGCAATTCTGTCGCCTTTGCTACGACCCTTGTTCGCCTTCAATCACCATAGTTCGCTGTTGTTCTGGCCGTTTCTGGTCTCGGCCTTGGCGCTCGCCCTGGTGGTCTTCGCTGTTGCTCGCCGCCCCTCGGCACGGACATTCCTACGGGAATTCCGGGAGACCTACTTCACTCGATCTGTGTGGGGGCATCGCTCGTCCATTGCCGACTACAAGTATTACTTCGTGAATGCAGTGCTTTTCCCGATCATCTTTGCGCCCGCGATCATTTCAGGAGGATGGATTGGGAGGCAGTTGCGCGATGTTCTGATCAATGAGTTTGGTGCGATCGAACGTTGGACAGGAGATGTCGCGCCCACACTGCTGTTTACCCTGGTGTTCTTCGTGCTCCACGATCTCGGGCGCTGGATCGCCCACTACATCCAGCACCGCTTCGATGTGCTGTGGGAGTTCCACAAGATTCATCACTCGGCGCAGGTGCTGACGCCGTTCACCAATTTCCGGGCCCATCCGGTTGATCTCATTTGCATGGCGACAGTTCCGGCAATCCTGACCGGTATCGCCAGTGGGATTTATTCCTATGCGATTGGCTGGGATGCCGCGTACTCCACGTACTATGGACTGCACGTGCTGATCTTTGTCTACAACCTGATTGGCAATCTGCGCCATACCCACGTATGGCTGTCCTATGGCCCGTTGCTGAGCCATGTCTTCATCAGCCCCGCGCAGCATCAGATTCACCACAGCACCGAACCTCGTCACTTCGGACACAATGTGGGCTTTGCACTGGCGATCTGGGACTGGATTTTCGGTACACTCTACGTCCCAAAGGAAAAGGAGACCTTTGAGATGGGTTTAGGGGACGGCACGGAGTCCGCCTTTCACAGCGTGACCGGTATGTACTTTCGGCCGTTCGTCAATTTATTCCGGGGTCGACACACGATCTCGGGCTTCAATGAGTGATCAACGGGTATAAGGGAGCGAACATGAAGAAACGTACGATGGGCCTCAACGGCCCGGAACTCGCGCCACTGGGCCTTGGCTGCTGGGCAATGATCAAGGGCGTCTACGGCAATGCTGACGAAAACGAAGCCATAGCCACGATCCATCGTGCGCTTGATGAAGGATTCGCCATGCTCGACACGGCGGACGTGTATGACAACGGACGCAACGAAGAATTGGTCGGCAAGGCCATCAAGGGACGGCGGAACCAAGTTTTCATCAACACGAAAGTCGGCGCACTCCTGAACACGCCCGTATTTTTCAGCAAGCTCAACGGCAGTCCGGAATACATCAAGTCAGCCTGCGACGAGAGCCTGAAACGCCTCGGTGTCGATACTATTGACCTCTACACGCTGCACCGCGCCGATCCAAAGGTGCCGATCGAGGAAACCGTTGGCGGCATGTCAGAGCTGGTGAAGGCTGGCAAGGTCCGGTATCTGGCGCTCTCGGAAGTAAGCGGCGACCAGCTCCGGCGGGCCCACGAAGTGCACGGCCTCACAGCACTGCAGAGCGAATACTCGTTGTTCACGCGTGACCCGGAAAGTGGCGCCCTCGACGTGACGCGGGAACTTGGGATCGCCTTCGTTGCCTTCGCTCCGCTCGGGAGAGGTCAACTGACAGGACGTGTCAAAAGCACGGCGGATCTCGACAACGTAGATCGGCGGAGTGTTTTTCCGCGTTTCTCGGAAGAGAATATCCGCCGCAACGCCGTCCTCGTCGAGGCACTGGAAAGCGTTGCTGCCGACAAGGGCTGTACCACTGCCCAACTCGCGCTGGCGTGGCTCCTTCACCAGGGTGAAGACATCTTTCCCATACCCGGTGCGGAAAAACGGGAATACCTCGACCAAAACATGGCGGCCTGCGATATCGCGCTCTCCGACGAAGAACTGCAACAAATCGATGCGGCGGTACCCCGGGGGGCGGCAGCCGGCGGACGCATGCCCGCAAGTGAACCGACGCTCGCTGCTTCGTCCGATGATTAGACAGCAGAACAGCTGAGGGGCACCAAGCATCACCGCCGTAGCTAGCTTGAGAGGATTTTCACAATGTCAGCCGAATCTGAGACCGACGACGTCAGAGAAACCCGGGAGATTCTGGCTTGGCAGCTGGCTAACATCACCTGGACCGCAGGGAAGGACAGCGACTGGGCAGCTTTCTCCGAGGACTTTCTTCCCGACGCCTCCCTGTACGCTGCAACCCGGACGGCTAAAAGCTAGCCGGTCGAGACGTTCGTGGAACGAATGAAGTCGTTGCCCGAAACGGGGCTCAAGTCGTTTGAACAGTCGATGCTGAGTGCCGAAGTTCACGTGTTTGGTAGCGTTGCTATCGCGTTCGGCGTGCGCCGAAATCTCGAGAATGGCACGGACGAGATTCGTGGCATCGAAGCCTATCTACTCGTCAAGGACGATGGTTCCTGGAAGATTGCGTCGCAGACCTGGGACACCGAGAACGACTCCCAAATAATTCCCGAATACCTTCTGGCTGAGAAAAACCTCTTCTAACCGAGGGCGGCCTTAATGGCCTCTGCTGCCTGCGTCGTCGCCGTGCGGCCATCATCGAGCAAGGCCGGCATGTTCAGAAACCCGTGAATCATGCCGTCGTAACACACATGTTCTGCCGTCACGCCCGCCGCTGACAGTGCATCGACATAGGCCTTGGCCTCATCACGGAGCGGGTCGAAGCCGGCAGCGATGACCAGTGCCTGTGGCAGGTCTTGAAGATCATCAGCGTGTATCGGAGAGGCATCGGGATCGGTCCAGCTATCCGCGTCAGGCAGGTACAACTCCCGGAACCAGATCATGATTTCGTGTGTGAGGTTGTAGCCTTCACCCATCTCAGTCATCGAAGGATGAGACAGCGTCATGTCGGTGACCGGATAAACCAGAACCTGGAAGCGGATGTCAGGCGCACCCTTGTCCCGGGCGCGACGGCAAACCGCCGCCGCGAGTGTGCCGCCGGCCGAATCGCCGCCAATCGCCATTCGGTTCGTATCCGCATTGAGATCATCGCCATTATCGGCAATCCAACAAACTGAATCCCAAGCGTCGTCGAGTGCAGCGGGAAACGGATGCTCAGGTGCCAAGCGGTAGTCCACTGAAACCACCAACACCCCAGACTGGATGCAGATGTACCGGCACAGAATGTCGTGGCTGTCCAGGTCTCCCAGCACCCATCCCCCACCGTGAAAGTGGACGTACACGGGTAGTTTCTCGCTCTCCGCACCCGCTGGTCGGTAAACCCGTACCGGGATGTAGCGATCTGCAACGGCCAACATTCGGTCGATCACCTGCCCGACGGCGGGAGGTTCACCCTGAGCAGCATCTCGCTGATCACGGAACGCGGCCCGAGCCTCCTCGACCGGAATTTTATGCCAGGGTGTCAAGTCGGCCGCTTTCGCCGCTTCGATGAGTGCCTTTGCCTGGGGATGGAGACTCGTCACACTACGACCCTTTCAATTGATTTCGCCCGTCGACAACGATCGAAAATGAGATACGAGTGTCGGTAGGCTGGGGATGGATTCCCATCGATTTCACCGCACGGCCCTTACTTCCTGCAAATTGGGCCGGACGGATGATGCAATGGAACCTGGAGCCAGGCAAACATGTCATGCAATCGGAACGAGCGGATTGATGAACCC
>MDTE01149267.1_pt1 | contig 19408 bp, 17 predicted proteins | sample 811231 | NCBI WGS metagenome assembly MDTE01 (sample SAMN05326651, study PRJNA326480) | marine metagenome | isolation source: seawater | place: Indian Ocean: Red Sea | collected 2010 | reverse complement strand
TTTTTTAGCATTCATCATTTTAGATATTGGTTCTAAGTTAATCTCAAAAGCATATGTATCTTCGATATCCAGATTAAGTAGTTTAGGCCAATGATTTGATAATCTACCCATCACACCCACATTTTGACGATTAATCATAACAGTTTGACCATAATCAAACCCTGGAAAATCATCTTTTTTCAAATCAATACGCATTCCATATTTAGCTTCAAAAACGCCATTTAGATACCCCTTCAAGCTAAATAATCCTTCATCCACAGCACTGCTATGAACTGAATCTAATATTTCTTTACCATAAATAATTCCTGCTAAATATTTATATTCTTTAATACCATCTAGAGTGTCTCCATTTTTATGATGAACATTTGCCAATTCATACAATCTAAAATCTGTAGCGCCATTTTTTATATTAAAATCTACTTTTTTTAATAATCCAGGAATTAATGAAGTCCTTAAATATGCCATTTCACTGCTTAGTGGATTCATCATTTTAACAGGGGTTTTCCCAGATAAAGCTGCTTCATTTTCATTTTGAAGTGAATTGGCATATACCTGATAGAAACCAAAACCAGCAAGAGTTTGACGAATGTGCTTTAAATTAGATTCCGGATCAGGGTTATCATATCGAAATTGTCCATAAATATTATTATCTGATGGGATATTATCATAACCAATCATTCTTGCTATTTCTTCAATAATATCTATTTCTCTTTCAATATCTGGTCGATAAGTAGGTGAAAAACATTGCCATTCATTATTAGATTTTGAATATTCAAAACCAAGTGATTCTAAAATTCTGTCCACTTCTTTATCATCCACTTCAAAGCCTATAATAAGATTCATTTTAGATTTAGTTAGGGTGATCTCATTAGGAGTAATTTTTTTATCATATACATCAACAATATCAGAATCTAATTTACCACCAGCATATTCTGCTAATAGACTGACAACGCGATGAAATGCCATTTCTGCGCTATTTGGGTCCACTCCGCGTTCATAGCGCTTAGATGCGTCAGTATTCATCTGTAAATGTTTTGCGCTCTTACGGGTTACAATAGGGTCAAAGTAGGCACTCTCAACTAAAACTTCATTAGTATCACCTGTTACAGCAGAGTTAAGTCCTCCCATAATTCCGGCAAGAGCAATCGGAGTCTTACCGTCAGTTATTAATAAATTATCATCATTCAATTTTTGTTTGTTTTCATCAATAGTTGTTATGGTTTCACCATTATTAGCACGCCTAACAAAAATTTTATTCTCAGCTAAAGTATTGAGATCAAATATATGAGTGGGATATCCTATTTCCATTAAAACATAATTTGATATATCAACTACATTATTAATACTTCTTTGCCCTATAGATTTTAACTTTTCAACCATCCAATCTGGACTAGGCCCGACCGTTATATTTTTTATAATTCCACCAATATAGCGAGGACAATCATCTGAGTTTTCAATATTAATTGTAAGAGATTGATTATTATTCCCCCTTAGGCTATCAACAGATAATGATCTAAATGGTCTATTCATTTTGCATGCAATATCTCTGGCTACACCTTGATGTGAAAAAGCATCAGGACGATTAGGCGTTATATCCAACTCTAATGATAAAAATTTATATCCATAAGCATCGATAAAATTATCTCCAGCCTTGAGATTATCTGGTAAAACTAAAATACCTTCATGTTCATCAGATAACGATAACTCCCTTTCTGAACAAATCATTCCGTGGGATTCAACTCCACGTATTTTAGCCTTTTTGATTTTAAAATTACCTGGTAAAATAGATCCAACGGTGGCAAAAGCAATTGTTTGCCCTTTATCTACATTAGGTGCTCCACAAACCACTTGATAGTTATCCTTTCCGTCATTAACTGTACACAACTTTAATTTATCTGCATCAGGATGTTTTTCAGTGGATTCTACTTTCCCAATAATAATGCCAGGCAATTGACTAGAAATACCAATAATTTCAGCTTCTAAGCCAGTTTTTGATAATAATTCAGCTAACTCTTCAGGTGTTTCATTAATATCTACAAATTCTTTTAACCATTCAATCGATAAGATCATTAGAATTGCTCCAAAAATCGAATATCGCCGTTATAAAATAAACGAATATCATTAATATTATATTTCAGCATCGCTATCCTTTCAACGCCCATGCCAAATGCATACCCATGCCATATATTTGAATCATATTTTACATTATCTAGAACTGCAGGATCTACCATTCCACATCCAAGAATTTCCATCCATTTTTTTCTATCATCATCCCACATATCAACTTCAGCACTAGGTTCAGTAAAAGGAAAATAGGAAGGTCTAAATCTCATTTTTTTATTTGAACCAAACATTTGTTTTACAAAATATTCTAAACAACCTTTTAATTCACCGAAAGAAACTTTTTTGTTAATATATATCCCTTCAACCTGATGAAATAAACAATATGATTTATAACCTATAGCTTCGTTACGATAAACCCTCCCTGGTACAATATAGCGGATTGGGGGATCTTGAGTCTCCATTAAATGAATTTGGACATTAGATGTGTGTGTTCTTAATACAGTATTAGGATCAACAAAAAATGTATCCTGCATATCTCTAGCAGGATGATGTTCAGGTATATTAAGTGCTGAAAAATTATGATAATCATCATCAACTTCTGGTCCATATGAAATATGAAACCCTATTGATTTAAATATATCTTTAATTTCTGATAGAGTTTGTTCAAGTATATGACTTGACCCAATTCTTGGCGTTTTACCAGGTAAAGTAATATCTAAAGCATCATCTTCATTATTCTGTGCCTTAATGCTATATGATTCAACTTTAGCATTGAATTGTTTTGTTAAATCATTTTTTAAAATATTTAATTCCTTGCCAAGAACTGGACGCTCTTCTTCTGATGCATTTCCCATTAATGAAAATAGCGAAGCAATCAATCCTTTTCGTCCTAAATATTTTGAACGAAGTTCATCTATTTTTTGTGGATTTTCAGGAAAGGATTCGAGATCGGTCAGGAATGAATTCCTGACCGATTCGAGTTTATCCATCATTGACATTTCAATTACTTAATTGAATCAATCAATGCAGTGAAAGACTGTGGATCATTCATTGCCATATCGGCCAGAATTTTCCGATCTAAGTCAATACCGTTTGTCTTTAGACCATTTATAAAAGCTGAATAAGTCGTACCGTTGAGCCTACATCCTGCATTTATCCTTGTAATCCAAAGCCTGCGAAATTGACGTTTTCTTTGACGTCTATCTCTGTAGGCATAAAGCCCAGCTTTAATTACTGCGTCTTTTGCAGATTTAAATGTGCGGCTCCGGGCACCATAGTAGCCTTTGGCCTGCTTGACGATTTTCCGATGACGACGATGTCGCGGAACGGAACTATTTGCTCTAGGCATAGTATCGCCTCCAGTTTATTAGACACCCAACATTGCTTTCACAAGTTTACGATCTGCGTTCGAGACTAATCCATCCTGTCTCATTTTACGTTTCGCTTTATTTGATCTGCGAATGAGCATATGTCTATGGTTTGCTTTGTTTCGTTTAATTCGGCCAGAACCTGTGATTTTAAACCGTTTGGCGGCTCCGCGCCTTGTCTTCATTTTAGGCATCTAGCACTCCTATTTTGCATTCAATATTAACGATATACGGTTTCCTTCTAAAGGAATATCTTTTTCAATTTCCGCTATATCATCTAATTCTTCTAAAACTCTTTCCATAACAACTTTTCCGAGGTCCATACGCGACATCTCACGACCTCGAAACATTAATGTAATTTTTAATTTAGCTCCATCTTCTAAAAATTTTCGACCACGATTAACCTTTGTCATTAAATCATGTTCTTCAATCCTAGGTCTTAAGCGAATCTCTTTTACTTTTACGACATGCTGTTTTTTCTTACTTTGTTGTTGTTTTTTCTTTTCTTCATATTTTAATTTTCCGTAATCAACAATTTTACAAACAGGTGGTTTACTTCCTGGTGCAACTTCCATTAAATCCAGTCCAGCGTCTTGGGCTTTTTTTATCGCAACTTCAATGGAAACAACACCCAATTGTTCACCATCTTCCGATATTAAACGTACTTCCTTAGAATTTATATTTTCATTCAGTCGTTGCTTTTGTTTCTTTGCTATGAGAGATTCTCCTATTTTTAATTTCTTCTTTTAAATTTATAATTAGTTTATCCAAAGACTCTTGGCCTTTATCACCTTCAAATCTACGCCTAATTGATACAGTTTTACTATCTGCTTCTTTTTCACCAACAATTAACATAATATTAATTTTTTCTAATTCAGCTTGGCGAATTTTAGCACCAATTTTATCTGCCTTATCATTTAATCTGACTCGAATATTCTCTTCCCTTAAAGACTTGTGTACAATTTTTGCATAATCAAGACATTTATCTGATACTGGCAGAACCGCTACCTGAACCGGAGCTAACCATAGTGGGAAGTTACCTCCAAAATGCTCAATCAGGAATCCAATAAATCGTTCATGTGTTCCTAATGGTGCCCTATGTATACATAGCGGGATTTGATCATCTCCATTCTCATCAATATAAGATAAATTAAATTTTTCAGGAACAGCAAAGTCAACTTGATTTGTTGCTAAAGTAAATTCTCGACCAATAGCACTCCATACCTGCACATCAATTTTTGGTCCATAGAATGCAGCTTCACCAGGAACTTCAACATAATTTATATTCCCTTCGTTCAATGCTTCTCTAACCCATCCCTCTGTTTCTAGCCATAATTTTGGTTCGTTTACATATTTTTTCCCCAAACCTTCTTCATTATGTAAACTTAAACGCATCGAATACTTTTGAATATTAAAAATTTTAAAATACTTAAGATACATTTCACAAACTGCTAAAAATTCTTTTTTAAATTGATCTTTAGTACAATAAATATGGGCATCATTCATTTGAAGGCTTCGGACTCTCATTAATCCAAATAATTGACCAGAACGTTCATACCTATAACAAGTTCCATATTCAGCTAATTTTATTGGTAATTCTCGATAACTTCGAGGTTGTGAAGCATAAATTTTATGGTGATGTGGACAATTCATAGGTTTTACAAAATACTCAGTTCCATCAATATCCATAGCAGGGTACATAGAATCCTTATAATGATCTAAATGGCCTGATTTTTCATAAAGTGTCCCTTTAGTAATATGGGGAGTCCTTACCCGTTCATAATTAGCTTCCCATTCTGTCTCTTTAGCCAAATCTTCAAGCTCATCTATCATAGATGTCCCACTCGGCAACCATAGAGGCAATCCCGGACCAATTTCATCATCAAAGGAATAAATATTTAACTCTTTCCCCAGCTTTCTATGATCACGTTTTTTTGCTTCTTCTAAATTATATAAATGTTTTTTTAATAAATCTTTAGATGAAAACACCGTGCCATAGATGCGCTGAAGCATTTTATTATTTTCATCTCCACGCCAATATGCACCAGATGTAGATAAAAGCTTAAAATGTTTGATTTTAGATGTATTTGATACATGAGGACCACGACATAAATCAGTGAAATTTGATTGACTATAAGCTGAAATTGTCTCATCAGGATTGATCTCATTAATTATTTCAACTTTATACGACTCATTAATATTTTCAAATAATTTAATAGCATCAGAAACTGAAATTTCTGATCTTGTAATGTTTTGTCCTGATTTAGCTAATTCTTTCATCTTATTTTCAATATTAACTAAAATTTCATCAGTAAAAGGGGTTTCTAAATCAAAATCATAATAAAAACCATTTTCAATTGTTGGCCCAATAGCAATTTTTGCATCTGGGAATAATTCTTTTACAGCTTGTGCCATTAAATGAGCTGTTGAATGGAGCAATGTGTCATGCCCTTCGGGTGAATCCCCCTTAAACAACTCTAAAGAGCAATCCTTTACTATTGGTTTATTTAAATCCGTGAGATTTCCATTAATTTTTGCGACAACTACTGCCCGCGCTAATCCTTCACCAATACTATCAGCCACTTGTTGTGGTGTAATTCCACTATCCATAATTTTTATTGAATTATCAGGTAATGTTATTTGAATTTTATTCATAATTAATTGGATGAAAATAAAATCAATAAACTTAAATAAAATTTTCCAGTACTACTAAAAAGGTCTTATTAAAAACCACTTTTTATCTCCGTATAATAAGTGACAATTTATTAATAAATTATCTAAAAAGTACATAAAGGTACATGCCATAATAGCATCAATTATTAATTTTTATTAAACTAGATTTGATAATTTATTATGGCTAAATAAGCTAGTTTAATTTTAAAAAATAATTTCTACCATCTTTATAAATTGATGACATTATTTACTCGATTAACTAAAAACAATATAGAGAAAACACAAATTTGTCTTCAGTGGGCGATGACGGAGTCGAACCGCCGACCTCTACGATGTCAACGTAGCGCTCTAACCAACTGAGCTAATCGCCCTATAAAAAAACAGCAACATTAATAAAAGATTTATTATAATTAAATTTACATCTAGATATCTACTATTGGGGTAGAAAAACATTTTCATACACGACAGGATCATCAAAAATCATTAATGCTTTTTGGATATAGTTATCTTTCTTTGATGAGATTTTTATTCTGCCTGAATCACCATCGTAGTAATCTGCAAATTCTACCATTAACCAATGATATAAATCTTCATATTCTAATTCAAATTGAGTTAATGCTTGATTTTCAAAATAAGAATCAAGAATATCAAGAGCTCCTTGAATTTGAACACTATTAGAATCAAGATCAAGCAGTGCATCTTTCATTTCTAAATAATTTGATTCTCCTTTTAATAAAATATCTAGATCACTAGAATAAATATATTCTTCATATTTATACATTAGACTTGTATCGTTTTTTACTTCTTCAAATGAGTCATAATTCATTTTATTTTTTTGAACAAAATTAAAAAACAACCCCTGCCTCCAACTTACTGATAGTATTGGTGTAACTTTATTTATTTCAATTTCATAGTCTGGGGTAATACCACCTTCACCAATAACAGAACGACCACGTTTTGTATAATATATACTATCACTTTTAATTGTATCTGCTAAAATTTCATCAGGAAGATATCCAGGTTTTTGAATAAGCCTACCACTAGGAATATAATATTTAGCTGTTGTTACTTTTAAACTTCTATCTTTATCAATATTAAAAACAGTTTGGACTAGACCTTTTCCAAATGTTTGTCTACCAATTACTACTCCACGATCTAAATCTTGTAGTGTTCCTGCAACAATTTCACTAGCCGAAGCACTACCTTGATTTACTAAAACTATAATATTTATGTCTTCAGGTACAATTGGATCATTTTTACTTTTATATATTCGCCTAGATTTTTGAGTTTTTCCTTCTGTCCAAACTAATGTTTCACCTTTATCAACAAATAGATCTAATATATTGATTGCTGCATTTAATAAACCACCAGGATTATCTCGAAGATCTAAAATTAAACCAGTCATGTTTTCATTTAACAATCCAAAAATAGATTTTTTCATTTCTTTATCTGAATTTCTAGAAAATCTTGTCAATCTAATATATCCTGTTTGATCATCTAACATACCTGAATAAGAAATATCATTCACTTTAATATCTTCTCTTGTCAACGAAAACTCAATCAGATCCCTTTCTCCGTATCTTTGTATCTTGAGAATAACATCTGTTCCTTTTTCTCCACGAATAAGTTTTGCAGCATCATCCATTGACATATCAAGAGTTTCTTGTCCATCTATCATCATAATTTTATCACCACTAAATATTCCTGCTCTCTTTGCTGGCGAATTTTCCATTGGAGAAATAACCGTTAAAACTTTTTCTCTTTTTCCAATTTGAATTCCAACACCACCATATTTACCTTTAGTAAGCATCTCAATACCGCTACGCTCTTCGTTTTCAAGATATACAGTATAGGGATCTAAATCTAGAAGCATATTATTAATGCTTAATTTTGTAAACTCATCTAGGTCTATATCATCAACATAATTGGTAATAATATTTCTATATACATCATATATTAAATTTTGATTTTTTCTAACCTGCTTATATATATCTTTTTTTGAAGCACTAACAAAAAAGATACAAACAAAAGAAATTAAAATTACATTATGAATATTTTTTCGTCTAAAAATCATACTTTTTTATCTAAAATGATTTTCCATATTAAATCATGAAGTTTATGAGGCTTTAAGCAACCATCTAAAGTAACAATTCTTTTTTTATTATCTTTAGCTAATTTTAAATACTGCTTCCTTACAGAATCTTGAAAATCTAATCCGGCACCTTCAATTCTATCTGGTTTATCTGATTTTAATCTTTTACTCGCTTCTATGGCAGATACATCTATAAAAAAAGTTATATCCGGATTGATATTATATGTTGCAAATCTATTAAGATTAATTAGGTATTCAAGGTTGATTCCTCTGCCACCTCCTTGATAGGCTAAAGTAGAATCTTTAAAACGATCAGCTACAACCCAAAAACCAGATTTTAATTTTGGTATAATTATAGATTTAGTTAATTGAGCTCTACTTGCTGTCATAAGTAAAGCTTCTGTTCGTTCTGCCATTTGTTCATTTCTAGTTTTCAAAAGAATTGCTCTAATTTCCTCAGAAATTTTAGTACCACCTGGCTCTCGTACTAAAATTGAATGAATTTTTTCATTTTTTAATCGATCTAATAATAATTGAACTTGTGTTGATTTACCACAACCATCAATTCCTTCAAATGATATAAATAATGATTTATTTGAAATAGACATTTTTATCATCTTTACCAACTAAAATTACACATTCACCTTTTGGATGTTTACTTGTGAAGTATAACAATAATTCTGAAAGGGTTCCTCTTTTTATATCTTCATGAATCTTAGTCAATTCACGAGCCACCACTGCAGGTCGATCACCTAATGTTTCAAGTAAATTCTTTAGAGTTCTATTCAATCGCTTTGGTGATTCATAATAAATTAAAGTTGCTTCAATGTTTTTTACTGTATTTATTTTCTTTTTTCTACCCTTTTTTGTTGGTAAAAAACCTTCAAAAAGAAATTTATCCGTAGGTAAACCCGATGATACTAAAGCTGCTAAAGAAGCTGATGCCCCAGGAATGGGCTCAATAATAATATTATTAATAATTGATTCACGAATAAGTTTGTAAGCAGGATCAGATATACCAGGTGTTCCAGCATCTGTAATAATTGCTACATTATCACCATCATTTAAATGTTCTATAATTTTTGGAATTCTTTTGAATCTATTATGTTCGAAATAACTAATAACAGGTGTAGCAATGTTAAAATGAGATAATAGTTTTTTTGAATGGCGTGTATCTTCTGCAGCTATCAATTGAACATTATTTAATGTCTCTACTGCTCTAAAGGTAATATCACCCAAATTTCCAATTGGGGTAGATACAATAAATAATTTTCCTAATAATCCTCCCATACCTAGATTTTTTTCATAATATTTTGCATCATTCCAATACCAATATCAATTTCTTCAATACTAATATTCAAATGTGGACGAAACCTAATACTTTTAACTCCACATCCTAATACCAATGCTCCTTCATCTTGAAGTAATTGAATTACTTTATCTCTATTTTCTGGACTAGGTAAATCGTAAGCGCAAAATAATCCTTTACCACGTACATTGGAAATCAAATTAGGAAAACTTTGCTCTAATTCATTGAGTTTTTTCATAAGGTATTTACCATTATCATGGGAATGCTTAACTAAATTTTCTTGTTCAATAATTTCTAAGTAAATAGTAAAACGAACCATGTCAACAAGATTACCACCCCATGTAGAGTTAATTCTACTAGATTCTCGAAATACATGGTTGTCTACATCATTTAATCTTGTACCTGCAAATATTCCACAACATTGGGTTTTTTTACCATAACTAATTATATCAGGCCTTGCTTCTTCACCAAAATGTTGATGTGCCCACATCTTCCCTGTTATACCAACTCCTGTTTGCACTTCATCATATATTAATAAAATATCATTTTCTAAACAGATGGTTTTTAATTGTTGTAAAAATTCACTTCTAAAATGATTATCACCACCTTCACCTTGAATTGGCTCAATAATTATTGATGCAATATCATCAGGGTTATTTAATATATGATGCTTAATCTCATTTATTGATTTTTCTTCAGCAATTTTTACCTTATCAATATTATTTTCATTCATTGGGAAAATCATCGAAGGATTTGATACTCTTGGCCAATCAAACTTTGGATAATATTGTACTTTTCTAGGATCTGGTGAGTCAGTTAAAGACATAGTATAACCAGTTCGTCCATGAAAACAATCTTTAAAATGTATTACCTGCTTTCCTTTATTTTTAATGCCTTTAGAAATATTATATCTAGCTTTCCAATCAAATGCAGTTTTTAATGCATTTTCTACCGCTAATGCACCACCTGAAATAAAAAATGAGAATGGTAAATAATCAGGCTGAGCAATGCGACCCATCGTATCAACAAATTCAGCCATATAGGGAGAATATATATCAGAATTTGCAGGTTTATTAATGGCTGCGAATGTTAGACGATCTTTATTTTCTAAAACATAAGGATGATTATAGCCGACAGACATTGACGCATACATAGAGAAGAGATCTAAATATTCCTTGCCAGTGTTGCCATCCACTAACCAAGAACCATGGCTTTTCTTAAGATCTATTACTGGAGTCATTCCATCAGCTAACATATATTTTCCGATGGCATTCCTAGTATCCTGGAAACTAATTGTTGACATTTTTAATCCTCTACATTTAAATCAAATTTAATTCCTTGAGCCAAAGGTAAGTCCGTTCCCCAATTAATTGTATTTGTCTGACGTCGCATATATTGTTTCCAACTATCGGATCCAGATTCTCTACCTCCACCAGTCTCCTTTTCACCACCAAATGCACCACCGATTTCTGCTCCAGATGTTCCTATATTTATATTAGCAATACCACAATCTGATCCAATAGATGATAAGAATTTTTCTGCATTCTGAATGTTGAGAGTAAACATTGCTGATGAAAGACCCTGAGGAACGTCATTATGCATTTTTATAGCTTCTTTTAATGTTTCATAAGACATTAAATATAATATCGGTGCAAATGTTTCCTCTTGAACTATATCCCACTCATTTTCAACTTTAATCATAGTGGGCGTTACAAAATGGCCACCCCCTTTTATAACATCACCACCAATAATTACTTCACCTCCAGAGTCTTTTGCCTTTTTTATAGCATTTTTAAAATCAGAAACAGAATTCTCATTTATTAATGGACCCATTAATGTATCGTTAGATAATGGATCACCAATTTTTACTTGAGAATAAGCGCTAATTAAACGATTTTTAAGTTCATCAAATATAGATTCATGAGCGATAACTCTCCTAGTACTCGTACAACGTTGTCCAGCAGTCCCAACAGCTCCAAAACAAATAGCAGGTATAACCATATCAAGATCTGCTGTTTCATCTACGATAATGCAATTATTACCGCCCAATTCTAATATTGTTTTTCCAAAACGTCTCGATACAGTTTCACTGACATGGCGACCCATTCTAGTGGATCCAGTAAAGGATACCATAGGTATATTAGAATCATTAATTAATGTTTCACCTACAGATGACCCCTTACCAATAACTGTACTAAAAATATTTGGAACATTATTTTGAGCCAGGACTTCATTACAGATATTTTGAACAGCAATTGCACATAAAGGTGTAGATGAAGAAGGTTTCCAAACCGTTGTGTTACCACATATTGCAGCAATAAATGCATTCCAGCTCCAAACCGCTACAGGAAAATTAAAAGCACTAATTACGCCTACAATTCCAAGGGGGTGCCACTGCTCATACATTCGATGCCTAACACGTTCCGAATGCATAGTTTTACCATACAACATTCGGGATTGACCAACAGCAAAGTCTGCTATATCTATCATTTCTTGAACTTCACCATCACCTTCAGTTTTTATTTTACCCATCTCCATGGATACCAAAGAACCCAAATCATTCTTATAATCTCTTAAAGCATTACCCATATCCCTAACTAACTGTCCTCTTTCAGGGGCAGGTACCATTCTCCATTCCTGAAATGCTTCAGATGACTTTTTAATTATATTATTATAATCATCAATAGAGCATTGATAAACTGAAGCAATTATTTCACCAGTAGATGGATTAATTGAATTGATTTTCCCTTCACTTGTTGTATTATTCCAATCATTTGGACCTGCACATGCTCCCATATTATTTTCTTTAATTCCAAGATTTTTTAAAATTTTCATTAAATATCCTTATTCAATAAATTATTAATATTTATAATGCTTTTATAACATTTCTAATCGCAACAGAAAGAGTGTCAATTTGCTCTTGATTAATCGTTAATGCTGGAGCAATACGAACAGTGGAAAAATGAGTTTCTTTTGCATATACACCTTGTTCTAATAACCCAACAGATACTTTATGACCATCTAATTGATCATCATCATACATTTCAAATGCAGTTAAAAGCCCTTTACCTCGAACTTCTTTTATTTTATCTGAAAATTCAGCTTGAATTGAATTCATATTATTAATTAATCGCTTTCCCATTTTTTCTGCATTCTCCGCTAATTTTTCTTCAACCATTACTTTAATAGCATAGGTCCCGACTACTGATGCTAAGGGATATCCACCAAAAGTTGATCCTTCTGATCCTGGAGTTAATACATCTATAACATCATCTCTACCAGCAACAAAAGACACTGGTAGAATTCCACCGCCAGCTGCTTTACCACACCCCATTAAATCTGGTTTTACACCAAACAACTGATGTGCAAAATTTGCGCCCGTTCTTCCAAAGCCTGTCTGTACTTCATCCATAGAGAGTAGTACATTATGTTCTTTGCATAATTTTGAAACTTTTATAAAATAATCATCATCTGGAACAATAACACCAGCTTCACCTTGTATTGGCTCAACCATGAAACTAGCAATCCTATCGCTTTTTTCTTCAAAAACAGATTTTAAGGCTTCAAAATTATTAAATGGGACTAGTTCAATTCCAGGGACAAATGGTCCAAACCCATTTCTTGAATCAGGATCATCTGACATAGATACTGCGGCTAATGATCTTCCATGAAAATTTCCTGTTGCTCCGATGATAATACATTCATTTTCAGGAATTCCTTTTTTTAAATAACCCCACCTTCTACAAATTTTAAAAGAGAGTTCCCATGATTCTACTCCCGCAACCTTTGGTACTACCCTATCCATATCTGTAATGGCTGTAGACGCCAGCAAAAATGCACTCATATATTTATGGCGTATCGATCTAGGAACAGTTGGTAATTTTTCTTTTGTAAGATGTTCTACTACAGCATTGACTATAGTTTGATTTAATTGTCCTTGGTTCACAGCAGAATAACAACATAAACCATCTATAAGTTCAGTTTCGATATATTTACTTATATCATCAGGGTTAGGTTTTCTTGCTATTAGAGTAGATGAATCCTTCACTTTAGATACGACAACATCATCTAAAGGTGAATAGTTTTGGCCGCCTTTTTGTCTTTCTATATTTTCATGATCATGAGGTGTTAAATCACCTATTCTTACACCATTAACTGTAAGTTCATCACCAAATCCGTCAATTGAAACAGTTGTCATAGTATATAAGTCCTTATAATTTTTATCTAAAAAGTGCGCAAATTTAGTATTAAAATGAAATAAATATTGATTGTATTAATTATAAATTTATTAACAATTTATCGCGGGAGAGTAAAGTCTAAATCTGCGATAACATAGGACATTATAGCCATAGTAGCAATGCATCGATTAAATTCATTAAAATCAACTTTATCAAATGTATCTGCAGCAGTATGATGATACCAGAAATATCTATCACTATTAACCTTTAAAGACATTGCTGGAATTCCTTGATCATTAAGAATAGCTATATCCGGAGCTCTACCGCCCTTTGATAATTTATTCGATCCAATTGGGACAAGTAATTGATGAATTTTTTCAATTATTTTCCATGTTTCTTTTGACCCAGTCAGCCCAAAACCTTCTGGGGAAAATACACCACCGTCAGATTCTATAGCAACTATATGATTATCTAATTCTTCATTATGCATATCTTTATAAGCGATGCTTCCCTTTAAGCCATTTTCTTCATTGGTCCACATCACGCATCGAATTGTTCGCTTAGGGTTAAGTCCCATTGCTTTTATTAATCGAATCACTTCCCAAGCGGCAATACACCCTCCAGCATCATCATGAGCACCTTGACCTACATCCCAAGAATCAATATGGCCTCCCACAACAACAATTTCTTCAGGATATGTTGATCCTTTTATTTCAGCAATAATATTTCTTGACCAACGATCAGATACGGTACGTGCTTCCATATCCAATCTTATAATAATCTTTTCACCTCTATCATACAGACGCCCTAGCATCATAGCATCTTCCATTGTAATGGCAGCGTGAGGTATTTTTTTAATCGCACCTTCATATGTCATAACACCAGTATGAGGAGTATTCATTGACCATGGGCCAATAGAACGAATTAAACTTGCTAATGCACCATACTTAGCAGCCCTAACTGCACCAAAATAACGATAACCAACAGTCTCACCATATGTTTCAAATGGCGCATTATATAATAATATTTTATTTTTCACATCTTCAGAATGTTCATCTAAATCATCCCAATCATCTACAACAATTAATTCTGCTGTTATACCAGATCTTGGAGTAGAGATACTGCCTCCAAGGCCTAACATAGATAATTCTTTTTTAAAAGGTTGTAATATCCTTACAGATTCTTCACCTCTTATCCAGGTAGGAACAGAGACTTTTTCCCCATAAACATTATCTAGCCCATCTTTTTCCATCTCATCTAGCAACCAATCAATTGAATTCTCTAAATTTTTGGATCCACTTAGTCGAGGGCCAAAAGTATCACATAAATAAGCTAATCTTTTATAGGCTGTACTATCTGTTAAAGTATTGGAAATAATTTGGAGAGAAATGTCCTTATATTTTTGTTCAATATTGTTCCCAAAATTGACTGAGATAAATAATATATATAATATTTTTTTAATTATTTTAAAATGTATATAAACAGAAATATATCTAATCATAATACTAAATTACTTGTAGTGTTATTTTGATTCAATAAACTTAAAAATATTATCAGCAATATTTATCTGGGTACAAGATTCAATTCCCTGCAATCCAGGAGATGAATTGACCTCAAGAATTAATGGCCCGCGATCAGATCGCATAAGATCAACACCAGCAATAGATAAACCAAGGATTTTACAAGCCTTTACTGCAATGTGAATTTCTTGATCAGTCAATTTTACTACTCTGGTATGTCCTCCACGATGAACATTTGAACGAAATTCTCCTTCTGGAGCAATTCTTTGCATTGCAGCTACTACTTCATCGCCAATTACAAATGCCCTAATATCGGTACCACTAGACTCTTTAATGAATTCTTGAACCATTATATCAGCATCTAATTGTCTAAATGCGCTCATAACAGATTCTGCAGCTTTTTTTGTTTCTGCTAAAACAATACCTTGCCCCTGGGTACCTTGGAGAAGCTTCATAACTAATGGACTCGATCCCACTTTTTCTATAACTCCTTCAATATCTTTTGTATGACTGGCAAAACCCGTAATAGGCATATTTATTCCTTCTCTTGCTAAAATCTGTAAGGATCTAAGCTTATCTCGTGAACGAATAATCGCATCAGAAGGATTGATGCAATATGAGTCCATCATCTCAAACTGACGCACAACTGCTGTACCATAAAATGTATTAGATGCCCCAATTCTCGGAATAACGGCCCCTACCTTCCCAATTGATTCTCCACCATAAAAAACCGTAGGATTGCTCGATGTTACATTCATATAACATCTCATATAATCTATAACCCTTATATTATGTCCTCGACTATTCCCAGATTCGACAAGTCTACTAGTTGAATATAAATTTTTATTTCGGGATAAAATTAGAATATTCATTATTTACTATTAGGAACCCCAGTAAGAAAAGATCTATGGGGGTAAACCTTATGTTGTTTTTTTAAGGTTTTACGTCCTATAAGCATAGGATGTGCTAATTTATTTCTTCTTGTAAGGGTCATATCCGTTTTCCATAATTTCTTACCTAATTTGATTTTAATTTTAATTAGAGGTCTAATCTCTTTACTTCCAAATGAATTTGTTATTTCCTTATATCCTAAAATAGGCAACTCAATATCTAAAGTTTCTTTTAATTGATGAATTCTAAATTTTACCCATTTTTGATTATCTTTCTGAAATTCTTTAATATGAGTGGCATGAAGAGCAGATGTCCTAGCTCCAGTATCTATTTTGGCTTTAATTGCAAACCCAGAATATTCTGGAAAAACAATCCATTCTCGCCAGCCAATAGGAATTAGATCTTTTTGATTTAATTTTGACTTAATTTTTATAGAATTATTCATAGATTTAAAAAAAGAAGAAATCTAATACTAGATAATATAAAATGATCATTTTCTTAGTTTATCTAAAAAAAATAGTATCAGTAAAGATAGAAAACCAATTAAAAATGAACCCTTCAAATATAATAGTGATGATTTAAACCAATTTAAATACAAATTTAAAATTTGAATTGAAAAACTGCCTACACCAAAATAGCCAATAACTCTTAAAGCGATTTTTAGATTAATCATATTTCAAATAAGGTATTTATTATACAAATTTTTTATTATCATTTAAGTTTATCAAGATTTATACCGATCATAACTCCAATACATGAGATTATAAATAGTAAAAATATAAATGAGATACTTATCATTGGTATCCCAGGCCAAATATTTACGCAAGAACCGAGCATTAAACCAATGATAAAACAATAACTATATTGCACGAAATTTTTTATACAATAATTGATAATTTTTGATAATGTAATAAGACCAATAACACCCCCAATTGCAACATTAGATATTATTAAGATGTCTAAATTATTAATTGCTGATATAATAGGCTTGTAGGTACCTAAAATTAAGAACATTAAGGATCCACTTAATCCTGGTAAAATCATAGCTGCTGCTGCAATAAAACCAGAAAAACTTAAATTTAAAAAACCATCTTTTTCATAACTTGACTCAGGCAAATAAATTAAAAGTATAGGAATCACGAGACCAATCATAAACCACAATAAGGATAATATTTTCTTTTTTTTAGATATGGATAGTTTAATTTTATTTTCATTTAATAGAAGTGGGATTGACCCAATGATCAATCCAATAAAGAAAAATAATATTTGATAATTATAAAATTTGAATGCACTTTCTATAACTTTTGATAGAAGAATAATACTTATTCCAGCTCCAGTGATAATCTGAAATAAAAAAACACTATACTTCTTTTTTTCTATAAATGATGCAGTTAAAAATTGTGAAATACTTTCAATTAAATCATCATACACACCTGTAACTACAGCTATAGTACCACCACTTACTCCTGGAATAATATTTGCTATGCCCATAAGCATACCAACCATAAAAGTTTTACTATAATTGAATATATTTTTCCGCATTAATTATTTTAGATCATAAAATATTCCAATTGCAGACATTATTTCACGTTGATATGTAGATCCAGAAGGTTGATTCAATAACCTACTATCTGCAACCATTGCGCTTGAGCCACCTCCGTCTAAGTTTAATGCTTCTTCGCAATTAAATTGTTTCATTAATAGAGCTAATTCTTCTAGATATACGCCACGACTAAATTGCTGACGACCATCTACAACCATTAATATTAATTCTTGATTATTAGTATACCCAACAGCCGAACGAGGTTGTACGCCAGCTATTGGTGTATTGAAAAATACTTCTTCTTCATCAGTAACATATATCTCATTATTAAATATAATTACAGGACCAGCATGTAAAGCATCTCTTACATTCCACAATGAACCATTATTAATTTTAAAATCTTTTGTAGGAAACCCTGGCCTATTAATTAATGGTCGATTCCAATGAAAAATTGAATCATTATTTGTTGTACACCAACCTATATCAACATAACCATCATTTTTAATACCAAATGCACCTCTATTAATGTAGTATTTTAGATTATCCCTATAAACTGATGGACTTGCAGGCTCTTCCAATATACCTTTAGTTTTTAATAATCCTACATGATGAGATGGATTAAGATTTTGTCGAAAGTACCCTCCATTTATAACAAGGATAGCACCGGTATTTTCAAGAAATTGAAGTGGCGTTTCTTTCCTATCTGTGTCTGTTGATGAAAGTACTCTAACAGAAATAGATTCATTATTTAAATCGATTTTTCCAACCCATGCACGAAGAGGAATATCTCTATTAATTCCCTCATAAACACTAATACCTTCAGGTAAATCAAGATCGAACTCTGTCCAATTCATTTCGATATTATTTTCTCGAATAATTGGCCCACAACCAATAATTATAATCAATAAAAACAGAATTCTTTTCAAAAGTAAAATTTTGTTTTACTAATTATCAGTTATAAAGAAAAATTTAGAAGCAATTACCGTACCTGATGTATCTTGAACATCAACCCGCCATGGACCAATTTGAGATGCTAATATAGTCTTTTTAGTCCATGAACGATAATTCTTAGAACGTTTAATATTATACTTTATTTTGCCTACTATCTTATCTTCATAATACCATAAATGAACTACTTCTTGCTTCCCACCTAAGTTCTCCATTCTTGTAAAACAAAAAAGTGAGTCCACATTATCAGAAAAATAATCATTAGAACCAATAGGGTTCCGATTTTTAATAAATTGACAAATTTGAATATCTTTAACAGATAAAAGTTTTTCTGGATTTTTTGGTTTTATTTTTTTTTCAGGTTCAAGAATATTAGGTTTAGGAATATTTTTTGTATTATTTTTAGAAAAATTTGTTGAATAATCTTTTGATGTCCTACCTGAATCAAAAACTAAAGGTTTAGGCTTAATATTACTTATCAATAATTTAGTATCCTTACTAGTATTAGGATTAGAATTAAGATTAGTACTGTTTGAATTAATCAAATTATTTGAGCTAGAGTTAGTTTTTATTTGTGGCTCTCTTGAAAAAATAATAAAAACTAAATAGATAAAACCAAGGGGTATAATTGCATAAGGAATTCTTATCCAATAGGCTATAAAGACTATTATAAGAAATGTTATGGTTACAATGATAATTAATGGATCAAACATAGTACTAAATATTTTTGTCGGAGCGACAGGATTTGAACCTGCGACCCCGTGCACCCCATGCACGTGCGCTACCGGGCTGCGCCACGCTCCGATTATCTTATTCAGAGATA
>MDTE01007529.1_pt1 | contig 19410 bp, 14 predicted proteins | sample 811231 | NCBI WGS metagenome assembly MDTE01 (sample SAMN05326651, study PRJNA326480) | marine metagenome | isolation source: seawater | place: Indian Ocean: Red Sea | collected 2010 | reverse complement strand
TGGGACATTACATATGGGTCATGCTTTCCAACACACTATAATAGATATCTTAATTAGATTTAACAGAATGTTAGGTAAAAGTGTATTGTGGCAACCTGGTACTGATCATGCAGGGATAGCAACACAATTAGTTGTCGAAAATAATTTACAAAAAAAAGGTATAACAAAAAATAAGATCGGTAGAGATAAATTGATTGATGAAATATGGAAATGGAAAGAACAATCAGGTGATGCAATTATCAAACAAACTCAAAGAATTGGATCATCAGCCGATTGGGAAAGAAATAGATTTACAATGGATGAAGAATTAAGTGATGCAGTATCAAAAGTTTTCATTAAATTATATGAAGATAAGATAATTTATAAAGGAAAAAGACTTGTAAACTGGGATATAAAATTAAAAACGGCTATCTCAGATCTTGAAGTTACAAATGTAGAAAAATCTGGATTATTATATTTTATTGATTATGATGTTGAAGGACAAGAAAAAGGAATTACAGTTGCTACAACAAGACCTGAAACATTATTTGGTGATACTGCTATTTGTGTTCACCCAATGGATAAACGTTACAAGAGTCTTATAAATAAATCAGCTTTTGTTCCATTAATAAATAGAAAAATTCCAATTATAGGGGATAAATCAGTAGATAAAGAATTTGGAACTGGTTGTGTAAAAATTACACCTGCACATGACTTCAACGATTATAAGACTGGAAAAACTCATAATCTTAAATCAATAAACATTATGAATGAAGATGGAACACTAAATGAAGAAGTACATAAAAATTTTATAGGTATAAACATACATGAATCAAGAGAATTAATAGTTAATGAACTCAAAAAACAAAATAAAATAAATCAAATTAAAAATTATCAAATAACTTTACCGATTGCAGAAAGATCCGGAGTTATTGTTGAACCATTTTTAACCGATCAATGGTTTATGAAAATGAAAGATCTTGCTAAACCAGCCATGCAAGTAGTAGAAGATGCGACTATTAAATTTGTACCTAATAATTGGAGTAAAACATATTTAAATTGGTTAAATAATATTGATGATTGGTGTATCAGTAGACAAATCTGGTGGGGTCATAGAATACCTGTTTGGTATGATTCTAAAAAAAATATATATGTTGGCACAGATGAAAGTGAAATCAGGACAAAATATAACATTGATCCAAAATTAAAACTTAAACAAGAAACAGATGTTTTGGATACATGGTTTTCATCAGCACTATGGCCATTCACAACCTTAGGCTGGCCAAAGAAATCAAAAGAATTAGAATTATATTATCCAACAAATGTTTTAGTTACTGGTTTTGATATCATATTTTTTTGGGTTGCTAGAATGGTAATTATGGGTCTAAAATTCATGAAGAATATTCCTTTTAAAACAGTGTATATTCATGGTCTTGTTAGAGATTCTGAAGGAAAAAAAATGTCCAAATCACTTGGTAATATAATTGACCCAATAGATATAATTGATGGTATAAATCTTAAAGATTTAACAAAAAAAAGAACAGAAAGTCTGATAAATGAAAAACAAAAAATAAATATTATCAAAAAAACTAAGGAAGAATTTCCGGATGGAATACCCTCATATGGTGCTGATGCATTAAGGTTTTGTTTTTGTGCATTAGCTTCAACAGGTAGAGATATTAATTTTGATTTAAAAAGAATAGAAGGATACAGAAATTTTTGCAATAAGTTATGGAATGCATCCAGATATGTTTTTATGACAACAAATAATATTACTTATGAAAATAAAATAAATTTTGAATCATTAACTATATTTGATAAATGGATAATAATTTTAATTGATGAACTGATAACTGAATATAAAAAGCATTGTTCTAATTATAGATTTGATTTAATGGCATCATCATTATATAACTTTATATGGAATGAATATTGTGATTGGTATCTTGAAATATCAAAATCTGATGATAGACATTCGCCAGAAATTTTGATCTACACATTAAAAATACTTTTAAAATTATGTCATCCAATTATTCCATATATAACAGAAGAAATATGGTCAGAAATTGTTACAAGAAAATTTACAAATAATAAAATATTAATGAATTCAAAATTTCCACCACAGCAGAAAATATTTAAAGATGAAAAAATATTAAAAACCGTTACTATCGTGAAAGAAATAATCAATATAATTAGAAAAACTAGAAGTGATTTAAATATTCATCCTAAAACAAATTTAGAAATTTATATGAAGGTAAATGATGAAAGTAAGAAAAATATTATAAGTGAAAATTCACATATTATAAAAAATCTTGCGAAACTTGAAGATATTGTTTGGGATTATAATAATAGAATAATAGATAGCTGTATAACACAATCTTTACCTAACATAAAAATATTTATACCAGTCAAAAAACATATTAATATAGAAGAGGAGAAAAATAGATTAAACAAAATTATTAATGATCTTTCTAATTATCTCAAGAAAGTTAATACTAAACTTGATAATAAAGAATTCATTGAAAAAGCACCTTCAAATATTATTCAAGAAAATTTACAAAAAAAAGAAAATTTGATAAAAGATATTGAATCTAAGAAAGAATTACTCAAAAATTTATCTGATTAAACTATAAAGTCTCTCTAAAGTTAATCGAAATGATGTTATATCAAGAGATATAATAGCCTGTATTGAATCTGCAATTTGTCTATATTCAGAAGCCTGTGATCCAATAAGAATAAGATTTTCTCTTTTATCGGCGTTTTCTTTAATGGTTTTTATTTCGTATGATTTACGTGCAATATCCCGTGGATTATTTAATGCCACTACAACTGTATCAGCCTTAATTTTTCTTGCTATATGTGAAAGTTCATCATGTGGAACAGCATTACCAACATATGTTATATTCCATCCAACATTCTGTGCAACAATCATATACATCCATGTATCTAAATTTTCATATTCAGCTGTTAATGATGCACAAACTAATTTTGGTCCTTCTTCTTTTGAGGATCTAAGATTAATATATAAGTTACTCAAGCATGTTCTGATTGCCATTTTTGCCATTTTTTCTTGAACATATCTGATTGAGCCTCTCTTACACTCATCATTTATATAACTATGTAAAGGTTTTAAAAATTCTACCAAAAAATCTGTTGTACTAAGTGTTGCTATAGCATTTGATAAAGTTATATCAAATTTATGTGCGTCCATCTCTTGGATACCAAAAACAGCTTCATCAAATAATTCCATTACTGTTCCAGTATGAGGTCTTTGATAGGTTTTAGTAGCATTCGACTCATCACCCATCACTAATTCAAAAAGGTCATCGTATGATAATTTTGCAATATCACCAATCCTTCGCCCTGCATTTATAGCTCTTTTTAACAAACTTAATTGTTCAATATCTGAATCTGAATAAAGTCTCCTGTTAGTTGGCGTTCTATGAGAAATAACAGCCTCATATCTTCTCTCCCATGCACGTATAACATCTGGACTTATTCCTGTCCTTCTACTAACAACTTGTATTAAATGTCTTGGTTTTTGACCTAAATTCTCTTTGCTTAAATTATTCATAACTCTTCTGTCTATATTTTTCTAATTTTTCCTTATTTTGTCAATCTTTTGTCAAATTTTAAACAAACATTATCATAAAAATAATTATATGTACAGCTTTTGTACACTTTTATTATTGACATGTCTATTTTGTTCAGATATTGTAGTAGACAGGATATAGACACACTGTCATATCTCCACCCTTTATTAAAGGCCGATTCTAACCCCCTTTCGGCCTTTTTTTTACAAAGATTTTCGATGACCACTAGGTCGCCATGAAGGTGATATAACATCTGGATTTTCTTGAGGTATATTCAATCGTGCTGGAATTATTGTTAATTTACCAAATTTCTTATTTATTTCATCAATAGTTCTATCCAAAATATATTGAATATTATCATTCTCAAATATATCTTTTTGTATATGACATAATCTTAGATTGATTGCTGTTACTTGAACCTGAAAAATACCATATTTACCTCTTATTGTATTCAATAGATTAGTACATAGATCAAAAATATTTTTACCATTATTAGTATACATTTTTATCTTAAAATTATTTGAAATCCATCCTCTTTGAGTTTTAACTGCTATAAAAAAATGATTACTTTCATAATTATAAAATCTCATCCTCTCGGCAACTTTTTCACTCATTCGATACAATACACATTTGATTTCATAGATATTGTCAGTATTAGGTTTTGTAACTTTACCATGTCCAATAGATTTTGGTTCTCTAGAGACTAAGTTAAGCGATTCTATATCTCTGCCTTGTGCCATCATCCAAATCTTTCTACCTATATTACCAAACCTATTACCTAAAATACTTATTGGTATTTTTTTCATATCTCCACATTTAAAAACTCCATGATAATTTAGAAAATTTTGAATTCCATTAGATACTCCACATAATTTTGTTACAGGATAGTTAGATAAAATTTTTTCTGCATTTTTTGGATCAATTATTGTAATACCATTCGGTTTTTTTAATTTAGCAGCAAATTTTGCTGTAGATTTATTATCTGATATTCCAATAGAACAAGTTAATTGAAATTGGTTATAAATTATATTTTTAATTAAATATGCAACATAAAATGGGGAGGAATAAATATTTTGGTAAGATGTTAAATCTAAAAACGCTTCATCAACAGAAAATATTTCTATATCAGATGAAATATTCTTCAATGTTTCCATAATTCCTTTAGAGATCTTTGCATAATGATGTGGTCTAGCATTTCTCCTAATTAACTTAGGACATATTTTTTTTGCATCAATAAATTTCATTCCAGTTGCTACTCCAACCGCTCTAGCTTCATACGAACATGTTATAACACAGGAACCTTTTAGACCATTCGTTACAGCAATAGGTTTGTTACGTAAATTTACAAAATCTCTTTGTTCGATAGAAGCAAAAAATGCATTCATATCAATATGCATTATAATTTTAGCCCAATCATATTTAGCAAATTTATTCATATCAATGCCTAGGTGTTCTAAATAATATGCTGATATTATTTAAATATCTTTAATATTTAAAATCTAACTTTACAAGGGAAAGTCTTTATAACTTACAAAAAAATTTATATCTGTACAAGAATATTTTACAAAATATTAAATAATTGGCTGAATTTCACATAATATCTGATTGTCGTCAGTATGAGCTAAAAATTTTACTGAAGCTCCATGTGATTGAATATAATTATATAAAGCTCTGGTCTCATCACGTGTAAATTCATCAAATATTGCTAGATATTTAATTTTTAATCTATCAATTTGTGTTAAACAAAATAATGTAGAACCATAAAGATCAGCATCATAATGAACAATCATTTTAGGATAAGTCGTTTTTAATAAATTTTCATCAATAAATTTAGGTAAAGTTTGATTAAACCAACCTTTGACAAATGATATCCTTTGATCATTAATTTCTGGTATTTTACCATCAACATTAAAAGTTCCCTTAGGATTTGTGTACCAATCTTCTGGTAAACCTTCAAAACTATCAAAACCAAAAAAAACAGATTTTTGATGATTAATATTTTGTGCAAAAAAATTAATTGAATATCCTTTCCAAACTCCAAATTCTATAAATAAAATTTCATTATTATTACATTTATCAATTGCATCTAACCATAATTTTTCTCTTTCATGATATTTTTTAGTATTACCAATATCATTGAATTTTGTACGCAACAAATATAATGCTAATCCTTTTTCGTAAAAAGTAGAACTTAATAGAGATAACAAATATTTTATTAATGATCGCATAGTCACATATTTAATTAATTTTTTATATTATTAATTTTAAAACATTTTCTGGAGGTCGGCCAATTATTGCTTCATCTCCTTTTATTACAATGGGTCTTTCAATTAATTTTGGAAAATTTATCATAAAATTTATAATCTCATCATCGCTTAAGTTGGTATTGCCTAGATTGTTTTCTTTATATTCAACTTCTCCTTTTCTTAAGAGATCTCTTGGAGATATTCTTAACTTTAGAATAATATTTTTTAATTCTTGATATGTAATTTTTTTTTCTAAATAAAATATAACTGTTGGTTCAATATTATTATTTTTTATCAAATCTAATGTTTTTCTAGATTTTGTACATCTTGGATTATGATATATTGTTATTTCTGACATTTGTCTACTCCCACTCTATTGTTCCTGGTGGTTTACTAGTAATATCATAAACTACTCTCGAGATTTTAGGTACTTCATTTACAATTCTCGTGGATATTCTATTTAATAATTTGTAGGGTAATTGACTTATATTAGCCGTCATAAAATCTATTGTCTTGACAGCTCTAATTGCAATTACATAGTTATATTGTCTTTGATCACCCATAACCCCAACAGATTTAATTGGTAAAAAGATTGCTAATGCTTGACTAATTTTATTATAAAAACCACTATTTTTTATTTCTTCAATAAATATTGAATCTACATCTTGTAATATATTAACTTTCTCTTTGGTTACTTCACCTATTATCCTGACTGCTAAACCTGGACCTGGAAATGGATGTCGATTAAGCAATGATTGAGGTAATAATAAAATCTTTCCAATTTTCCTTACCTCATCTTTAAATAACTTTCGTATAGGTTCAACTAATTTAAAATTCATTTTTTTTGGTAATCCACCAACGTTATGGTGGGATTTAATTACATCAGATTTCTTACTATCTGATGAAGATTCAATAACATCAGGGTATATTGTTCCTTGTGCAAGATATTTTATATTCTTATATTTTTTAGATTCAGATTCAAAAACTCTAATAAAAGTTTCACCGATGATTTTTCGTTTTTTCTCAGGATCAGTAATGTTTTCCAGTTTTTTTAAAAAAATATTTTCAGCATTAATTATATTCAGTTTTATTTTTAATTTACTCTCAATATTAGATTTAACCTCTGCAACCTCACCCTTTCTCATCAAGCCAGTATTTATAAACATACACTTTAATTGCTTACCTATTGCTTTATTAAGTAATGCTGCTAATACAGTTGAATCTACACCGCCTGATAAAGCTAAGAGAACTTGATTATTTCTTACAGTGTTTTGTATATTCTTGATTGACTCGCTAATTATATTTTTTGATGTCCAAGATCGTGTACAGTTACATATGTTGAATAAAAAATTACTAATGATAAGTTTTCCTTGTTGTGTATGTGTTACCTCCGGATGAAATTGAAGTCCAAAAATTTTCTTATTTTTATGGGCAAAAGCAGATATTTTACTATTTGTAGAGCTACCAATGCTAATAAAATTTCTAGGTATTTTTATTACTTTATCTGAATGACTCATCCATACATCTAATTTCTTTTTAAGTTTCTTATTATCAAATAAACTAGAAGATTTATTTCTGGAAAATGTTGCATGTCCAAATTCTCTTTTTGAAGATGATGTTACAGTTCCTTTAAAGTTATCTGCTATTAATTGCATCCCGTAGCAAATACCTAATATAGGTATATCTAAATCAAAAATAGATTTAGTAACTCGAAGTTTTTTCTTACCAATAACTGATTCTGGCCCTCCTGTTAAAACTATACCTTTTGGATTAATCTTTATGATTTCTTTTAGATTAATATTATGAGGTTTTACAATACTGTAGACATTTTGTTCTCTCACTCTTCTTGCGATAAGTTGTGTATATTGAGAACCAAAATCTATAATAAGAATAGTGTCAGGGTTTTTGTTTTGCATATTATCTTGGTTGATAATTTGGGGGTTCTTTTACAATATCTACATCATGAATATGACTTTCTTGTTTAGCAGAAGTACTAATTTTAATAAATGTAGTATTCTTTTGCATCTTATCAAGATCTTTGCATCCAACATACCCCATACTTGATTTCAATCCTCCAATAAGCTGATGGAGTATTGTTTTCATAGTTCCTTTGTATGGAACCCTTCCTTCAATTCCTTCAGGAACTAATTTTGAAGGTGCAGCCTTTGTATCCTGATTATATCTATCTCGCGAACCTTTTTGCATTGCACCAATAGACCCCATTCCTCTATATGATTTATATGTACGTCCTTCAAACATTTCAACATCTCCTGGAGATTCATCTGTCCCTGCTAACAGACCTCCTAACATGACTGCATCAGCTCCAGCAGAGATTGCTTTAGCAATATCACCTGAATAACGAATACCGCCATCAGCAATTAATGGTATTTTTTGCTTTTTAGCATATCTCGCAACATCCAATATTGCTGATAATTGCGGAACACCAACACCCGCTACAATTCTTGTTGTACAAATTGACCCTGGACCAATTCCAACTTTGATAGCATCTGCTCCTGCATTGATTAAATCTTTAGCTGCTGCTTCTGTTGCTATATTGCCAGCAATTATTTGTTGTTGAGGATATTTCTTTTTAAGATGTTTAAGCATTTTAATTACAAGTTTTGAATGACCATGAGCAGTATCAATAACAATTACATCAGCTCCCTGATAAATTAGCTCATCAGCTCTATCCATTGATTCGATATTGGTACCAATAGCAGCACCAACTATAAGACTGCCATTAGAATCTTTAGAGGCATTAGGGTAAGTTGTAGATTTTTGTATATCTTTAAATGTAATCATTCCTTTTAGCTCATTTTTATTATTAACTATGAGTATTTTTTCAATTCTATTTTTTCTCAACGCAGCAATTACTTCTTTTTTTGTATAATTTTCAGAAACGGTAATTAATTTATTTTTCGGAGTCATTATTTTTGAAATTTTAAGATCAAGGTTATCAACAAACCTTAAGTCTCTATTTGTAACAATTCCAGCTAATTTATTATTCTCAACAATCGGTACACCTGAAATTTTATATTTTTTAGTTATGTCATATATTTCTTTTACTGTCATTGATGGGGAAGCTGTAACTGGGTCATTGATGACTCCGCTTTCATGTTTTTTAACAAACCTTATTTGACGAGCCTGTTCTTCTATTGACATATTCTTATGAATAATTCCAATTCCCCCTTCACTAGCAAGGGAAATGGCCATTTCAGCTTCTGTGACTGTATCCATTGCAGCAGACAATATTGGTATTTTTAATGAAATTGTACTCGTTAATCGTGTTGCTAAACTTACATCACTAGGAAGTATTTCTGAATATTGCGGCACTAAGAGAACATCATCGAACGCCAGTCCCTGTTCTAAAGGGTTTGGGTATTTACTTTCTTTATTTTTAGAAGTTCCCATTCTATATTATACATATTAAAATTATTATAGGAAATAGTTTATATATGAAAAATCATAACGATCCAATCAGTGTCACAGAACTCAATACCATCATGCATGATGTAGTAGATGCAGCATTCGACTATCCCGTGTCAGTAATCGGTGAAATTAACAATGCAATGATTTCTGCAAATGGACATGAATTTTTCACATTAAAAGATGAATCATCATCAATAAGGTGTATAAGATATGCTAGCTTAGTTTTCGAAAAAAATATAATTGAGTATGAAAATAAAGAAGTAATTATAACTGGAGACATTAATTATTACGTACCTCAATACGGAAAAGAATCTTTTGGTCAAGTTATTGTTTCAAAAATTGTTGAATATGGAGAAGGAAAATTAAAAGAAATTATAGAAGCAACAAGAAAGAAATTAGAAAATGAAGGCTTATTTGAAAAAGAGAATAAATTAACTCTACCTAAGTTTCCAATGTGCATAGGCGTAATTACTTCTAAAGATAGCGATGCTCTACAAGATGTTTTATCAAGATTGAAAGACCGTTTTCCTATCAGTAATATAATAATTTATCCCACACTAGTACAAGGAAAAGATGCACCTAAAAATATTATTAATCAAATAAAAAAAGCAAATCTTGATAAATTATGTGATGTCTTAATGTTAGTTAGAGGTGGTGGGTCATTAGAAGATTTAATGTGCTTTAATGATGAAGACTTAGCAAGAATAATTTATAAATCAGATATCCCTACTATCACTGGAATTGGACATCAACCTGATATCACAATTGCTGATTATGTAGCTGATGTATCAGCTGAAACACCAACAGCTGCGGCAGAAAGAATTACGCCTGATAAAAAAGATTTACTAAAAAATTTAATTGAATATGAATTGCATTTGTCTGAAAAGAGTAAATCTATGTTACAAAATATTACACTTAAACTACATTTTTTAAAATCAGAAATAGAGAAGTTTAATCCTAAAAAATTAATTAATGAAATGAAATTAAACTATCATAATAAAGATAAAGAAATTAGATATACAACCAAGAACATTATAGATAATAAAATAAACAGCTGCAATATCATGACTAAAAATCTTGGTTTAGTTTCAAAATTTTTGAAAAATAAACTTGGTACTATGCAACAAAATGAGTCCGTATTAAAGATGAATTTATCGACTAAATTGAATAGTCTATTCAATTTAAAAAAGAATCATTTTATGAGCCTCAGTAAAGAGATATTAAACTTAAATCCAAATAAAATACTTAAAAAAGGATTTGCTATCATAAGAAATCGACGAGGAGAAATCATTAAAAAAAAGATAGATTTGATGAATACTTCCTTATTTACAGCTGAATTTCATGATGGAAAAGTAAAAATTGAGACAAAAAAATAAAAAAAACTTGATATCATAACTATCAACATGCAGAATAATCTATTTATAGATGATTAAGAAGATTTCAAAAACTAAAGACTTATACAAATTTCTTGATTTTAAGCCATATAAGGCCTCAAAAGGTGAAGAATATATGTCACCTGATCAAATTAAACATTTTCAGTATATTCTATATGAATGGAAGAAATTGTTAATGAAAGAGGTTGATAAAACTGTGGCACATATGAAACAAGATTCATCAAAATTATCAGATCCTAATGATGCAGCAACCCAAGAAGAGGAATTTAGATTAGAATTAAGAACACGTGATAGGGAAAGAAAACTGATTATGAAAATTGATCAAGCATTGCAAAGAATTGAAGAAGGTACATATGGGTTTTGTGAAGATACTGGAGATGAAATAGGAATTAAGAGGTTAGAAGCGAGACCAATAGCTACATTATCTATCGAAGCGCAAGAAAGACATGAAAAGATAGAAAAAACACGGATGGACTAATGAGTATTCTACATGAAAAATATAGAATCAAGTCTTAAAGAATTAAGAAGTTATTCTCCTCCGAAAAAATTCTCTGAAACAAGTAGATTAACTAACTCTAATTTAAAATTACTTTATGACAAATTTAATCAAAATCCAGAAAAATTTTGGAGTGATTTGGCATCTGAAGAAATTACTTGGATTAAAAAATTTAATAATATAAAAACCGGTATAAAACCATTTACTCAGTGGTTTGGTGATGGAACTCTTAATGTTTCAGCAAATTGTTTAGATCGTCATCTAGAAAACTATAAAAACAAAATAAGTATTAAACATGTAACTGAAGAAAATGAAATAAAACAAATAACTTATCAGGATTTATATGAAAAAGTTAATACTTTTAGTGCAGCTCTATTAAAAATTGGATTAAATCGTCAGGATAGAGTTATTATATATATGCCTACAATACCAGAATCTATAATCACAATGTTGGCTTGTGCTAGATTAGGATTAATACATTCAGTGGTTTTTGCAGGTTTTTCGGCAGAATCTCTAAAAGATAGAATTAATGACTGTAAAGCAAAAATAGTTATAACCGTTGATTCATTCAAGAGAAATGGTAAATCAATTAGAACTAAAGAGACAGTTGATTTGGCAATTTCTTTAGGTTGTCCATCTGTAAAAAATTGTATTATTTACAAGAATTCATCAGAAAAAATTTCATTTAAAAAAGACTTTGATTTATGGTGGCATGATATTGTCGAATCAGATTTTATTTTCACAAAACCAGTAGAAATGAATTCAGAAGATTTTTTATTTATCCTATATACATCTGGTTCAACTGGTAAACCAAAAGGTATAGTTCATTCGACTGCTGGTTATTTACTAAATTGCATTTTGACAAACAAATGGGTTTTTGATTTAAATATAAAAGACATATTTTGGTGTACAGCTGATATAGGATGGATAACAGGACATAGTTATGTTGTTTATGGTCCGTTAGAAACAGGTTCTACTATCTTAATTTATGATGGCGCACCAACTTATCCTGCGGGTGATAGGTTTTGGAATATAATAGATGAAAATAAGGTTACAGTTTTTTATACAGCACCAACAGCAATTAGAACATTAATGAAATTAGGAGATCAATTACCTAAAAAACATGATTTGAGCTCATTAAGATTATTAGGTACTGTTGGTGAACCTATTAATCCTGAAGCTTGGATGTGGTATTACAAAAATATTGGACAAGGACAATGTCCGATAGTAGATACATGGTGGCAAACTGAAACCGGAGCAAATATGATTGCACCCATACCTGGTGTTACTGAAACTATACCAGGTACATGTACTAAACCTTTACCAGGTATTAAGGCTGAAATTGTTGATGAAGAAGGAAAAATAATAAATAAAAAAAATCAGGGTGGTTATTTAGTTATTCAAGAACCATGGCCATCTATGTTAAGAGGTATATGGAATGACAAAGAGAGATATATTGAAACTTATTGGAGTAAATTTGATAATAATTATTACGTAACTGGAGATACTGCCAGAAAGGACAATATTGGAAATATCTGGATTATGGGGAGATCAGATGATGTAGTTAACATTTCTGGTCATAGATTAGGAACTATGGAAGTTGAATCAGCAATGGTTTCTCATGATTATGTAGCTGAATCTGCGGTAGTAAGTTTTCCTCATGAAATTAAAGGTGAAGCAATTCATGCTTTTGTCGTTTTAAAAAATAATTTTTCTGATCAAGCTAATCAAGAATTAGCGGATCAACTTAGGGGTTGGGTTAAAGAAAAAATTGGCTCAATTGCTAAACCTGACAAAATTACATTTTCAGATAATCTACCTAAAACTCGATCTGGAAAAATTATGAGGAGACTTCTACGAAATATTGCCAGAGGCGAAAAAATATCTGGTGACACATCTACATTGGAAAATGAAAATATCTTAAATCAACTAAAAGATATTTTTTAAATTTTTAAATATGATAAGTATTTTTAAAAAAGAGAGAATAATTGCTGATAAGGGATTCAATCGATGGTTAGTTCCACCAACATCTATAGCAATTCATCTATGCATAGGTTCTGTTTATGCATGGAGTATATTTAATCCAGCATTAATTAAAATATCAGGGGTTGTAGTCAGCTCATCTCAAGATTGGATGTTAAGTGAAGTTGTTTGGATTTTCTCGGTTTCTATTGTCTCACTCGGACTTGCTGCTGCTTTTGCAGGTAAATGGTTAGAAGAAGTTGGGCCTCGTCTTGTTGGTTTTGTTGCTGCATGTTTATGGGGTGGTGGTTTTTTGATTGGTAGTATAGGAATATTTACACATCAATTATGGTTAATATATCTTGGTTATGGTGTATTTGGTGGCTGTGGTCTTGGTTTAGGTTATGTATCACCTGTTTCAACTTTAATTAGATGGTTTCCAGATAGACGCGGCATGGCTACTGGAATGGCTATAATGGGATTTGGTGGAGGAGCGATGATCGGAGCACCTTTAAAAGAATTTCTTATAGATTTTTTTTACCACGCTCCAGAATTTCTGGGTACTGTTGATCAAGTTATTTTACAAACAGTTGATGGAATAAGATATGCCAATATAGATGGTATGTTAAAAGAAGTTGTTATTGTAGGTAATAATGATGTTATAAATATGATACGACCAGGAAGTCCTGGGGTATATTTAGTAGGCACTGGAGATACCGGTATCGGCTATACTTTTATAACATTAGGAATAATATATTTTCTAATAATGGCTATTGCTTCTTTTTCATATAGGATACCTGCCGAAGATTGGAAACCAGAAAATTGGGAAAAACCTGCTGATGCTGTTCTTGAAAAAAAATTAATCACAAAAAATCATGTACATATTGATCAAGCACTTAAGACTCCACAGTTTTATATGTTATGGATAGTTTTATGTTTTAATGTAACTGCTGGAATTGGTGTATTAGGTGTAGCAAAAACAATGATGACTGAAATATTTAGTAACGCTCTTCCAAATATTGTAGATAATGCATTTGCAGCAACTTATGTACTTATGATAAGCGTATTCAATATGATAGGCAGATTCTTCTGGGCTAGTACTTCAGATTATATTGGTAGGAAAAATACATATTATATATTCTTTATATTAGGAATAATTTTATACCTATCTATTCCATACACTGCATCACAGGTTAATGTTAATCCAAGTATTGTATTATTAATCTATTTTTATGCAGCTACGATGCTTATTTTTACAATGTATGGAGGTGGTTTTGCCACAATTCCAGCTTATCTAGCTGATATTTTTGGTACTAGATATGTTGGAGGAATACATGGAAGATTATTGACTGCTTGGAGTACTGCTGGAATCTTAGGTCCTTTAGCTATTACATCTTTACGATCAAACTCCATAAATAATGCGATGGAAGAATTAATAAAAAAAATAGATCCAACAGTATTTAAAGAAACATTTGGTGCTGGAGTTGAACATTTCAATCAGTTAGTTATTACTAAAACTGTAACAATTCCAAAATTAATGGAAATTGCGCCAGAAGGAACTATAGATCCTTCTGCTACTGTTTATAATTCAACTATGATTTTAATGGCGATACTTCTTGGGATAGCTTTGATTTCGAATTTCTTAATTGGCCCAGTGGCAACAAAACATCATATGGCAGATTAATCAATATCCTTCATTGTAAGCTTCACTCTACCTTGTCTATCAATATCTAAGACCTTAACTCTAACTTCGTCTCCTTCTGATAAAACATCTCTAACATTTTCCACACGTTCTTGGCTGATTTGAGATATATGTACTAAACCATCTTTATTGGGAGTAATACTAACAAATGCTCCAAAATCCATAATTTTAGAAACTTTTCCTTCATAAACTTTATTAATTTGCGGTCCAGCTGCAATCTCTTCAATAATTGATTTAGCATGATCACTTTTAGATTGATCGCTCGCAGCAATTTTAATAACTCCGTCATCATTTATATCAATCACAGCTCCGCTTTCCTCAACAATTGATTTAATAACCGCTCCGCCTTTACCAATAACCTCTGCAATCTTGGATGAATCAATTTTCATATGCGTATACCTTGGAGCAAATTGTGACAATTCTTCGCGCGGTTTATCAATAGCTTTTTTCATTTCGTTTAGAATATGTATTCTTGCATCCTTAGCTTGGTTTAATGCTTGTGTCATAATTTCTGTAGTAATACCATCAATCTTTATATCCATTTGTAGTGCTGTCACTCCATCTTCTGTTCCTGCAACTTTGAAATCCATATCTCCTAAATGATCTTCATCACCAAGTATATCTGTTAATACTATAAAATTTTTATCTTCTTTAATAAGACCCATTGCAATTCCAGCAACAGCAGAACTAATTGGAACTCCTGCATCCATTAAAGATAAACTTGATCCACAAACTGAAGCCATTGAGCTAGAACCATTTGACTCCATTATTTCTGAGACAACTCTTAATGTATATGGGAATTTTTTCTGTGTAGGGATGACAGCTTGTATACCTCGTCTTGCCAATTTTCCATGACCTATTTCTCTGCGTTTTGGAGAACCAATCATTCCTATTTCTCCAACTGAATAAGGTGGAAAATTATAATGAAAAATTAATGTATCTTCTACTTTTCCGGTTAACGAATCAATAATTTGAGCATCTTTATCTGTACCAAGAGTTGTTACAACAAGAGCTTGTGTCTCGCCACGAGTAAATAATGCCGAACCATGTGTTCGGGGTAATATACCGAGTTCTATACTTATTGGACGAACTGTAGTTGTATCTCGGCCATCTATCCTGCTTTCTCCATCTAATATTTTTTTTCTTACAACTTCTTTTTGTAATTTCTCTAGGTAGGTTAATAAATTATTTTTTACTTCTTCATTTTCTTCATCATTTTTTGGTATAATATTTTCTTTTATTTTAGCTAAAGCTAAATTTCTTTCTTGTTTTTGTGTAATCTTATATGCTTTGTTTATCTCATCCGTATGTTTCTTTTTAAATATTTCATATTCACCACTATCGATGTCAGTAGAATTCCATTCTATTGGTTGTACTTTCGCTTCATTGCATAAATCATTAATTGAAGAAATAATAATTTGCATGTTTTCATGACCATAATTAACAGCACCTAACATAACTTCTTCACTTAGTTCTTTTGCTTCTGATTCAACCATTAAGACAGCATTTTCAGTACCAGCAACTGTTAAATCAAGTTTGGAATTTTTTAAAGATTCAGAATTTGGATTAAGTAAATAATTAGAACCATCGTATCCGACTTTAACTGCACCTAGCGTTCCATTAAATGGTAATCCTGATAACTTTACGGCGGCCGATGCGGCTATTAATGACGGTACTTCTGGATCAACTTCTGGATTCAAAGATAACAAAGTAATTATTATTTGGACATCACGTGTAAATGATGAATCAAATAATGGTCTTAAAGGTCTATCTATTAGTCTACTAATTAGTGTTTCTTTTTCAGTAGGCCTGCCCTCACGTTTGAAAAATCCTCCAGGTATTTTACCAGCAGCATAGGTCTTTTCGTTATAATTGACTGTTAACGGAAAAAAATCTTTATCCGAATCTTCTTTTGATGAAACTAACGTTGCAAGTACAACAGTACCATCAATATCAACTGTTACTGAGGCATCTGATTGCTTTGCAATAAGTCCTGTTTCAATCTTTACTGATTGATCGCCAACTTTAAATATTTTTTTAAACATTAACTATTTTCTTAACCCTAATTCTTTAACCAAATTTTCATAACTAGATATATTCTTTTTTTTGAGATATTTTAATAAAGATCTTCTTTTCATTACCATTCGCAATAATCCTCTTTTAGAATGAGAATCTTTCGAGTTTTTTGTAAAGTGATTAGTTAAATTATTAATATTTTCTGTAAGTAATGCTATTTGAACTTCGCTGGAACCGCAATCTGATTCTGTTTTGCCGTGTTTTTTTACTAACTCTACTTTGGCATTATTATCTAGTGCCATAAATTTCTCCATTAACGAAAGAATTCTATCATGAGTTTGAAATATTACAACCATTATTCGGTAATAATGTTGAAATATCTTCCAAACAAAAAAAATAATCTGATTTTATATCAATAACTTTTGGTAATTTATTTACAGTAATCATATTTCTTTCAGAAAATTCACCAACTTTAATTCTTCGTAAAAATGTCACATAACCAGATGTACCTAATTTTGTACTTATATCCTCAACTAAAGTCCTTATATAGGTTCCTTTAGAACATGTAACAAGAAATTCTAATACAAGATGTTCGAAACTTATGAAAGTTAAATTATAAATATTTATTTTCCTTGGTTCTCTTGGTATTACTATACCCTTCCTAGCAAGTTTATATAATTTTTGACCATTAATTTTTAAACCACTGTGCATAGGTGGAATTTGATTCTGTTCACCAATAAATTTATCGAATATAGATATAATATCATTTGAATTAATTTGCGTTGCAATATTATGATCTTTGTTTGTGATTATACCCTCAAAATCTCCAGTTGTGCTTGTTTTACCCAACTCGCATTTTACATGATATGTTTTTTTAAATGACTCAATATATTTGGCTAATTTTGTTGCTTTCCCTATAACGATGGGAAGCATACCAGTGGCTAACGGGTCTAAAATACCAACAATACCTGATTTATTTTGTAGATCTAATTCTTTACGTAAATATTTTAAAGTACAATTTGATGTAATATTAAAAGCTTTATCAATAAAAATTACTCCGTCCATCTTTTATTGTTTTTCAGAGGCATTAAATGTTTTGATTATATTATCAATTCTTTGACTGGATTCAGAAGTTTTGTCATATGTAAATTTCAAATTAGGTACTCTTTTCAAATGAACTCTTTTTGATAATTCATTTTTAATAAAATTTTTAGATTTGTTCAATTCATCTTCAATCTTGGTTTTCTTTGTATTTAATGTAGTAAAAAATATTTCAGCATTTTTTAGATCTTTACTTACTGATACTCCTGAAATAGTTATAAAGCCATCTAATGCAGGATTATTTACATCTTTAAGAAGTAATTGTGCAATTTCTTTATGTAAAAGATCTTGAATTTTGTAAATACGATTTGTCATTTTTAAACAGTTCTTTTGATTTCAATTCTCTTGAATACTTCTATTTGATCACCAGATTTAATATCATTATAATCTTTGACTCCAATACCACATTCTGTGCCACTTTTAACTTCAGCTACATCATCTTTAAACCTTCTAAGAGATTCTAATTCACCTTCATATATAACTACATTATCTCTCAAAACTCTAATAGGTTGGCTTTTCTGAACTATTCCCTCTATAACAATAGAACCAGCTATAGCTCCTAATTTTGATGATCGAAATACATCTTTAACTTCTGCAATTCCAATAATTTCTTCTTTAATATCAGGATCAAGTAAACCGGATAGTTTCTGTTTGACATGATCTATTAAATCATAGATTACACCAAAATATTTTAAATCTATTTGATTTGTTTCAATAATTTTTTTAGCCTTTGAATCAGCTCTTACGTTAAAACCTATGATTGTTGATTCGGAACTCATAGCTAAATTTACATCAGATTCATTTATACCGCCTACGCCACTGTAAATAATTTCAAGGCCAACATCATCATTTTTTATATTTTGTAAAGTTGATGTTATTGCTTCGGCACTACCTTGAACATCTGATTTGATAAGTAAATTAATTACTTTTTTATTATTTTTATTATTTGATGAAAAATTATCTATGCTAAAGTTTTTCTGTTTAGATTGCATTTCTATTTCTTTTTGTTTTGATTCTCTTGCTGATGCGATTTCTTTAACTTTTTTTTCATCTTCAATAACCATTAACTGATCACCAACATTGGGCGTACCGGAAAGACCAGTAATAACAACAGGATGTCCTGGTTCAGCTGAAATAACTTCTTTATTATGTTCATTATACATTGCTCTGATTCTTCCAAATTCTTTACCAACCAATACATAATTTTTCTTTTTTAGAGTTCCTTTTTGAATTAAAACAGTTGCAATTGAGCCAAGGCCTTTATCAAGTGATGATTCTATTATTGAACCAATTGCAGCTACAGATTTTTCGGCCTTAAGTTCTAATATTTCTGATTGCAATGATATTGATTCTAAAAGTTTGTCAATACCTTCACCCGTAGTTGCAGAAACCTTTACAAAGATAGTTTCACCTCCCCATTCCTCAGAAATAATATTTTTTTTACTTAATTGATTTTGTACTTTTTCAGGATCAGCATTTTCTTTATCAATTT
>MDTE01063703.1_pt1 | contig 19412 bp, 17 predicted proteins | sample 811231 | NCBI WGS metagenome assembly MDTE01 (sample SAMN05326651, study PRJNA326480) | marine metagenome | isolation source: seawater | place: Indian Ocean: Red Sea | collected 2010 | reverse complement strand
TAAATCATATGCTGGAACAACTAATTGGGAAGCTGCTCAACAACCCTCAGAATATCTCAAAACGATTGTGCCTATTTCTGGCTCAATAGGTGTCCAAGAAATGTTCTATCGCAATGGTTCTTCCGAAAGTAGAGCAATGCTTTATGATGCACTGTATGAAGGTGCTACAGCAGACCTTGGTACCGACGATATGCGAATGTGTACTGACGACCTAATCGGGCCGCTAAACCCATTTTCTACATGGGCAGGGGCAGAATATGGTGGCGCAAAATGGAATGACTACTGGGATGAAAGAAGACATCTCCCCGATGTTCTGGCAAATTATCGTGGTAGCGTATATCTTGTTTGGGGATTACAGGATTGGAATGTTGATCCTTATCACGCCTTCCCGACTTATCAAATGATGATCGACGCTGGAATTAATGCTAGAGCAATCGCTGGCCAATGGGCACATAATTATCCTGACCAACCGGTAGTACACAATGGATTAGAATCTGGCTATGGCAAAGAAGCCTTTCCTAATATGACTCGTATGGATTGGGCTGTGGAATTGTTCCAATGGTTCAACTACTACCTCAAAGACATAGGCGAAGAGCCTGAACCAATGGTACAAATTCAAACCAATTACGGTAAATGGCATGTTGAGGAAACCTGGCCTCCTGAGGATATGACTTGGCTACTTCAAGACATTTCAAGCGAATGGAATGGTGCTAGTGGAACTGTAAATGGACTGGGTTCTTCAGTTACAATAACTAGCGAAATTTTTGAAGATGAAACTCATGTTTCCGGACTACCAACACTTCACTTAGACGTTTCAACACAAGCCTGTCAGGGAGGACAAATTTTTGCTACAATGTATGACGATACTGCAAATCTCAGACTTGGCCATGCCACTATGGATATTCGATACCGCGATGGTGGTTACGACGCTAAAGCCACCGCTCCATTTAGTCAATATACCATGCTAATGGAATTTAATCCCCTAGACATCGTTATTCCTGCTGGACACTCTCTAAGAATAGAACTAACAGAAACTGGCGAGGACTATTTGTCAAGTCCGTGTTCTACAAATCCAGCAGGTGGACTAACGATAAATGGTGGCATGATTGGTCTGCCAATTATCGACCGCCCACCAACACATGAGGCTTGGTTTGAAGTACCTCCATGGTGGGAACATCAGACAATTTCTGAATAATCAGTCATTTAGACAGGATTATATGGTATACTAGCGACGGGAGTTTATGCACCCAGTAGGTAAAATTTTCATGGCAATCGGCATTCTAATCGCAGTAGGTGGCGGAGTGATGATGGCAATCGGCGGTAGTAATATCGATGATTCCGGTGAATGGGATGTCATGGAAAAGAGCGTATGGAACGGTCAATCTGGAACATTTAATTTCGAAGGTGATGGAGATTACCTAGTAATGGTTAGGGATACAGTTAGATGTGATTCATTTGAACTAACAATAACCAATACTACTTCTGGCGATGAAGAGTTTTATGACCCTGATGAATGTACTGAAGATGGTACTAAACCAAAGGGGCATGAAGACGACCCCGAAGGATGGCATGATATGGGAAGCACATTTTTTGTGTCAAATGGAGAACATGAAATTAATGCTAGTCATCAAATTTACTTAGTCCCTCTCTGGGAAGTTGTTGGAGAAGAATTAGGCGAAGCAGTCGGCGGATTCTTACAAGGTCTTGGCGGTACAATGTTGCTATGTTGTGGTGGTGTAGTCACAATCTTTGGACTAATTCTCGGCTTACTTGCAAATAATGAACAGAAAGTGATTATTCAAGGTGGAGCTATGCCAATGGGTGGCCAAATGGTTCAGGGCGGACAAATGACGCAGACTACAATGCAACAACCTGTCTATCAGCAAGTTGCTCAAACCCCCGTTCAGCCTCAGACAACAATGCAGCAACCTGCAGAACAATCTGTATGGGAACAAAAATCACCTGAAAATCCATTTTGATTTATTTTGGGATTTGCTTATTTTTCTTTAAGCAATTTTGTTATGTCGGTTTTAATTCCGTCAATGTCCCAATTAGTATCATCCCAACGTACTCTTTGATATCCGTCGCTATCTACAATTACTATCCCATTAGTATGATCAATTGAATAGTATACTGTATGACCGCGTCCGCTAATGCTTGTACTGTTTTCGGATTCTGTAAGAACTATTCCAATTTCAAAATCAGTCCATATTTTTTCAATCTCTGAAAGATTTTCGTCGTTTAGAAATTCAACAGATAAATGTGGCCATGTTGCGTTGAAGTAGTCCTTGTAATCACTAATTAATTCCCAGGAATCTCTCCAAGGGTCAACTGTGATGGAAATAATGCTGATATTAGTGCCAATGTCTGATTCAAATTCATCGTGAATTTGTTTCAAATCACCAGTGAAAATTGGACAGTTGTTAGGACAATTAGTATAAAAAAAATTTACAATCACTATTTTCCCATCTAGGGTTTGTGAATTAAAATAATCTCCATTTGAGTCAGTCAAATTAAATTCAGAGAATGAAATGTTTGAATTAATATCTTTACCGGCAAAAATATCTTTTTCTATAGATGAAAGACAACCACTACTAAAAATCATTAAAATAATGCAAAATAGCGAAAATTTCAATTTCATGAGTTCAACTCTTTCTTCTTCTGACGAGTGTTAGAGAAATGATGACAAGCCAAACCAAAGTTATGTCCCAAAATATTCCTAACAGATTAGGAGTATCAGAATTTTCATTCAATAACTCCGGCATATGTGAATAAATTACTTGAGTAGAAAAACCGCCTGGGCCTCCTCCACCTCCGCCAGAGTTAGCATTACTCATATCAGCAACTCCATGATAGCACAATAGGAAATAGGGGAAACCTATCATTGGAACTGTATTGCCATCAGTATCGACAACCGTTTTTGACGAGCCACTGAGTGGTGTAGAAACATAGTAGTATGTTCCTTCAGGAAATTCTGGTGTTGCCCCAAATCTCCCATTGCATTGGTCTAAATCGCCCAATCCAGCAATATAATTCCAGTCATCAATTCCATTATATCCTTGGTCGCCTCCATCAGAAATTCTCTCAACCTCATAAGATGATTTCAATGGAATTACTTGTCCATTATCGTTCCAGCCATACATTCCATAAATTGGATAACCATCAAATGCCCATCCGATAATTGGAGAGTGTTGAGTTGAATCGAGATCTGTGTAATCATAATTTACTATTGTTTCACCGTTCGGGTCATCCCAAAATTGGCACATTGCATCATAGTGGTAATGTACGCCACCGGGTCCATTATGGGCTCCGCAATAACCGAGATCGATTGGTTGTCGGTCTTCATCAAAGTAAAGGAATTCGAGTGCAACAGCATCGCCGCCTGGACCTTCTTCAGGACCAAATATAGGGACTCCATTTACCGCAACCGCAACTGCGCCTCTGTCTGGAGCACACTCGTATGCACCATTGGCTGCTGGACAATTTGCTGAATTATGGCCTCCAGAGGTATCTTCGGTTGGGTTTAGTGGGATTGTCCAATCCATATTTTGCTCATCTGCGTTTGCAGCATATGCTGATAACCAGTTATGATTAGGAATTGCGTTAGAAGTTACTAGCATGTTATTCGAATTAGTAGTAACTGATACATCGCATTGGAACCATGGTCCGGAGCCTCCACCTCCGCCAGATTGGCCTGCACCTCGGCTGTTCGAAGTGTAAGAATTACCTTCTCCATTCAAATCTTTAACCCATGGGCCTTGATTATTTTGGCATAGCCATGAGTCGGATTTCTCAAATGTCTGTAATCCTTCTAAGATGAAATCTAATATTGTATCGAATGTGGCATCGCTCTGATAAGGTAGATGATGGTCTGCTGTACTACTATGAACATCTAGTGAATTACTGAATTTATTTGCTAAGGCAGGTGCCATGCCTTTGAATGCATCATCATTCTCACCAGAAAATACCATTGCAGGAATATCAAATGGCGCTACTGCATCTATAGTATCTATCAAACCTTCATGGGTCGTTGGAAGATATCCATTGTACATTAGAGCACGATTGAATGTTTTATCAGTGTTCGCTAGATATACAGGTATCATTGCAGCACCTTGCGAGTAACCTAAAATTGCATAAAATGGACCGTTATCTTCAACCATTTGGTCAAGATATGATATTGAGAGATCTGCCCAATTAGGGTCTGTTGTAGGTTCTCCTTTGCCACCTGGCGGATCTTTAATCCAGACGTTGTTATTCTCAGGAGTGCTAGCAAATATGAAGTCGAACCCAGGTAAAGCATCCATCAAGTCTTGGGTTCCTTGTTGATTCCTTAAGCCGTTAGCTGTTTCTCCACCACCATGAAGAGCCAGGATCTTAGGACGAGTAATTGGTTCTGGTTCTTCTTTCTGAGAGTCCGAACATCCAACATCATCTACTTGTTCACCAAAAGGAGTATTCGGACACTGGTCTAAATTATTAGATACTCCGTCATTATCACTATCAATTTGAGAACTAGAACATCCAGATGGATTTACTGATTCGCCAATTGGCGTACCTGGGCAATAATCTTGACTATTCACAACTCCATCTGAGTCATCGTCTAATTGTGAATTTGAGCAACCACTGTTGTTAACAGATTCTCCTTTAGGAGTGTCTGGACAGAGATCATCACTGTTCATAACCCCGTCTAAATCATCATCTATTTGAGAATCTGAGCATCCTGTAGAGTAAACTGGTTCGCCAGTTGGAGTCTCGTCGCATAAATCTTCATCATCTAATATTCCGTCAGAATCCGAATCTCCAGCAGGTTTAGGAGGTACTGGTAATATAACTTCAATCATAGAATTGGACGGAGAAAACAATCCGCATGTTGCAAAAATTGTCCCATTTCCATTAACAATATCTGTATCCATTTCCATAGAGTAATATCCGGTAGAGTCATTTTTTATTCCAACAATATCTAGTGTTGGGCTTTGATACTTTGGCCTATATTCAACACTACATGTTTCAGGGAATTTATGAATTAGGATAACGCTCAAATATCCCATAGATGAATTATCTGAGGGTTCATCCCACAGGAAAGCAATTTTCACAGTCTCTTCTTTTGGAGCGATGATATTTATTTCGGTAACTGATAATTCGCTTCTCTGTCCAGATTCATCGGTAACTGATGATTTGACATACCATTTTCCAGGTTCGGAAAATGGGACTTCAGCCTCCCAAGTTCCCTCTGAAGAGACCGAAATATCGCTTACTTCGAATAGTTTTGACAAGTTAATGTGAAAGATTTCAACGCTAACCTTGGAAGTTACAGCAGATTCATCGGTTACAAATCCATTTAGAGTGACGTTTTCGCCGTCCCAGTTTTTAGAATAGTTACCAATCATTATTTTTGGAGCTAAATTCACCTGAGTATCTGTGTTAATTTCATCTGAATTATCATTTTCTGAATCAACGTTCTCTTCAGTATTTATTAAAATTGTGAAAAAACCACCACTGATTAAAATTGCGACTAATAGTCCTGCCAAAAAGGAGGTTTTTCCATCCATAAAGTTACTAGAATGTTAGAGCATATAATATCTCGTCAGTCATGATTTGCTTCAAGAATATCAGTTTTTGATTCCCAAGTTGATAATAATCCCAATAAGAATCCAAATGGTGCAACCATCATTGATAGAATTAGTATTGGTGTCGATATATAGATCGGTCTATCTAAATCGACCATTCTTTTCCAGATGTATCTTCCAGCAAGTAGATCAAATGCAAGGAAATGTAACCAACCAATAATTATCACATCATCATCTTGAAAGAAATCAATTACCAATTGTGGTGTTGGCATTTCGCTACCTAAAGTGATAAAGATATCAGGTAAATTTGGTATTACTAAAATTGTATATGGAATCAATAATGGCAGAATACAAATTCGAATATCGCTCATTGCTTTTGCTGTTATTTCGTGTTTAGGTAAAAACCACATTAAGCCCCAAAAAGGTATAATCCATATCGATGAAATCCAAAACATAATCTCTGTTATTTCCATTACTCTTCCTCTCCTAAATATCTCTTCGAATCACGCTTCAAAAACGGCGTATAGAACGCTGGTAGAAGTATTAGACTTGAAAGTAATGCAAGAGTTATTGCCACTACAAATGCCTGACCAAACAATCTCAACGGTAAGAGCGCTGATAGGTTAAGAACCGCAAATCCACCTGCTGTAGTTAACGCTGCACCAAACATTGCTCGGCCAGTTGTCGCAGAGGTGTTTTCAACCCAAACCTGCTGTCCAGCAGAGGGATTATGTTGTACTTCTTCTTCTAATCTAACTGTATAATGAACAGCGTAATCAACACCTAAACCTAGAGATAGCGCGCCAATTGTAACTGTTTGAGGATTAATCTGATATCCGGTGAATCCCATAATCCCGTATACCCATCCAACTACCATCATCAAGGGAATCCAAGATACAAATCCCCTTGCAAAACCTTGTTGAATATTTTTCTGCCTCACGCTATGAATAGATACTAGCATTGCTAAAATTACTATTGCAACAATTGCAGTTGATTGGATAGATGAGGCTGCAACATCTGAAGTGGTTTGAGCATTAATCAAACTTCTTCCGCTTAATCTTAATTCTCCTTCATCTGTTAAATTCAACTCAGTGCTCTCAAGTAAATCATTTATTCTGGCATCTAAATCAACCGTTGCCTGCCAATCGAGAGTATTCGCTTGGAACGAGATTAATGTCTGTTGACCGTTAGAATGCAGAATACTACTGCTCAAATCTCTTCCTGTTTGATTGTTTAGCAACCATTCTTTAAGTGAATCCCAACTACTCTGATTATCGCTGTTGATTCCATTCATTAATTCATCAAGATATTGCTCTTGAATACGCGATTCATCTAAAACATTCCAAAGCCCACTTGGAATTCCATTTACATCCGGACTTGCGGTAATGGCCTGCATAGTAGTATTCCAAGACTCACGTCCGTCCTTCGATATAATGTCACCATCGTAGACAATATACAACGGTGAACGGCTGCTTTGGAAATCATCTGACAACATTATGAAATCAGCCACAACCTCGATACTGGGGTCAAACTGCTCTCTTTGTTCAAATCCCACCTCAAGTTCCTGGAAACCAAAGTACATTGGCATCAACAATAATACCGCAATCACTCCAACCTTCAGGGGTTGTGTGGAAAGAGTCCCTAAACCTCTCGCAATTGGACCTACCTCTATCTTGCTCGCTTTATCTAATTTCAATTTTTTAGGTGGAATTAGAGTCATTAACGCAGGTAGTGCAGTGATACTCAAAAGATAAATGAAAAACAATCCAATAGCAATAACAGTACCAAATACCTGCAGGAAGGATAATGCAGAAAATCTAAACGAAAGGAAACCAACCATATCAGTAAATATGGCGATCAATAAAGCGATAGATGTAAAGATTGTTCCTCTTTTTATAGCGGTATTTCTAGCTTCTCTTGAAAAGTCACGGATTGTTTCTCTGGAAATTTTATCTTTTGAATCTGCTACTTTCAATTCTTCTCTGATCCTCAATACTACGTGTAAACCATAATCAACGCCTATTGCTAATAATAAAACTGGAATAGAGTTCATCGCAGCATTGAATGTCATATTAATTCCAAAATATTGTAACCAACCTGAAAGACCATAGGTTGCTGCTATGGCAAAAATTGTCAATACCATAACGTATGCTGTTTCTCTTACGCTACGGAAATTAAACCACAAAATAATCGATAATAGCATAAATGCTGACCCTGTTAATATGCCAATTTCTTTGCCTAAAGTTTCAGTAGAGCCAACACCAAACTGAGAAAAGGAAAATGTTCTAAGTTCTTCATCACCGGTGGTTTGTTTCAAATCTGCGCGAAGAGATTCTGACCAATCATTAATCAATTTCTCTACTTTACCAAATTCACTAGATTTGTATCCGTAGACTACCGGATCTGAACTTACTGCTAAGGTAGTAATAACCGGGCCCGACATGTTCCAAGGATCATTGCGCTCTTCTACAGGTATGTTAGATAAGATAATGCTCCTATAATCGATTGATTGCTGTCCATTCAAACCGTATAGATCTCCGATCATACTTTCCAGTCTTTCTCCCATCACTTCTTTTTGTTCTGCGCTCTTTGGAGAATTAAATCCAAAAAGAGAAAACGTTTTCCAAATTGTTTCATCTAATGCTTCTGTTAGATTTACTCCATCGTCCAGTCTTTGTAACCACTGTTCTGGCTGGCTAGGTTGCCATTCAAGCAATCTTTGGGCTGTTACTGGCTCTATTTTTGGAATTAATTTGGCTTTTTCTTCTAGATTATCGAGAGAGGAATTGAATGTTGAATCATTCGAATTTCTAACCTGTTCAATTGCCCCCTCTAATTGATTTAGCCAATATTGAGCATTGACTGGATCTTGTATATTCTGCCATTGAATCGCATAACTAGCCATTCCAAAATTCGGCTGTGAACCAAAAATAGGATATTGGTATTCAAGGAAATTTGAATCATTGAGCAGCATTGCTTCGCTCAGTGCCAGTTGTTTCCAAGTATCTTCAAGTAATAATTCTCCTTCGTCCAAATCATCAATCACTCGAATGAAATCTACTGATGCTTGATATTCATCCTCGATTTCATTAAGCAATGTCACTGTCTCATTGTCCGGGAAAAATCCATCCTCACTATTATCAAACACCAGCTGACTAGCACCTGATGATAATGCAAATAATGCTATGAGGACAATCACAAGAGTCTTACCAGGTTTCTCTACACTCTTGGTAGTCAGTAAAAAAAATGGATTTCTCACAATTTAACGTCATAATTTAGTGCTTATAGTAATGTGCTATATGCCTAAGAGTTTTACAATGATTATTAGGAATAATTTATTCGCTAAGGTAAAAAATACAACCATATAAACTAATTAGTTTAGGATATATCATGGCAGATATATTCGGCTATGGTGAGAAAGACCAACATTTCATCACCTATAGTTTAGTTATTATAATGTCGATTTTTTGCTTAATTTTCATAAATTTATTTGATGTTATTTCAATCTTGGATGATCGTGTTATCTCTCTTGAATCGCAATTTATTACTGATGAAATTTTAACAATCTTTAGAACATCATGCACAATTTTAGCATTCTATACTATTTTTGTGTTAATGATTTTCGATAAAGTAGGTGGTAATATGCACCCGTTATTTCATAATGAAAGAATTATAAAAAATCATAAAACCATGGGTCTAGAAAGGATGGTCCCGTTTAGCAGCTGGAATCTAATAATCTTCGGGCTTTATTTCATCTCGGTTTCAGCATTGGGATGGTTTGATTTATTTAACTTGGATTCATCTAAGTTTCTACATTTTTCCTCTGGAATATTGTTGTCAATGTCACTTGGAATGTCAATGCTAACTGCAACAGTAGTGACTTATGTCATAATTCCTAATGAGGTTAATTCCGACAGGGACTATAACCACCTTTTCAAAACGCACGAAATGGTAATGCATAACTGGACAGTGATTTTAATTTCAATTGACGTTGTTTTGTCTCAACCTGATCTAGATTGGCAGTTAGCTATATTTGGATTAGTCATCGGAATTATATACACAACCTTTGCTTACCTTTTCGCCTTATTTGGAGGAGGATATTATGTATACTCATTTATCGATCCTAGAATTAAATACGGACCAATAATCATGATGATACTTGCATTAGCAATATCATTATTCTATGTACTGATATGGCTTATTTCACTGCTAATTCACTACAACTTATTGATTGGTATCACTATTTACATATTGTGGAATTACTCAGTTGTATTGTTCAAAAAACCAATGAGAGAAACTCAATCATCGTCGTGAGGTTCCCAATCCTCTTCACCCTCAAGTCGGTACCACCAATAGCCATCTTCATCTTCAAACCATTCTGTCCCATCTTCGTCGATAGAATATCCTTCGGGTAGTTCTTCTTCGGCATTGGGGTCCTCCATTCCAGTTTCTTCTGAAATAGATTTCTTAAGATTCCTAACGTCTTCATCTGCATCTACGAAAACTCGGTTAACTGCTCCTAGATTTGCTGAATGGTCGCCATCTCTCACTGCTTGATCGGATTCTTCCAAAAACTCTTGAGTCATTTTTTCACGAAACTCTCGGAATTCATCTCTTCCATAGCTTCCTGTAAACTCATTACCTTTAGATTTCATCAATTGGTCCAGATTCTGCCTCTTACCCAAGTTAAGTTCTGGAGCCTCAGGGCTATCACCCATGTAGAAAGAATCTTCATCTTTTGATACCTTTCCGAAGATGCGGTTTTGAGGGTCGACATCTTCAATTGCTTCAATGATTAAATCGTGCTCTTCCTCATCGATTTTCTCTTCCTCGAAGCTTTGACCTGTTATTTTAACTAATTTGACTAGATTTCTAGCTAAAACTCTCTCACTTTCATTAGTGTCAACTAGTTTGTCTACTTGTTTAATCAGTCGTTCGTAAGGACTACCCGTTATGGCTCCAAAGATTCGACCGATTCGACCTTTCTTCTTCGCCATGCCTAACGGAACAGTTAGAATAATATCAAATTAATCATTCAAATTACATACTTTTCATGAGTAAGAAACACTTGGGAAGGATGAGTGGGATGATAGAACAGTGGCTAGAAGAACTGATGTCATCGTATAATTTAGATTCATTTGAAGCTAAAAATTCCTACACTGCTCAGATTCATTTGCGTGGCAATTTATTTCAAAAACTAATATGGTGGGCACTCAAATCTCTACCTGATGAAATTCTAATTGGAATGGACGTTGACCCAAATTCACCTCATAACCAAGAGGTAGAAGAATTCTTCAGAAGTGAGCAAAATGTTGACGGATTATTTCAGAGTCAGGGTTACTGTATCAGTGAAGCGCATATAGTTAACAGAGGTAACTCCTTTTCAGTACACCACTTGCCTGAAGATTGGACTGATGACATTTTTTCTTCAAGTCGTGGGTCTAGGGCAGGTAGATTCACACATTGGCTTCACACTCATCCAAACGCGCCCGCAATTCCTAGTGAAGCCGATGCTGATGCGGCTCAAGAAACGCAAGGAGTAGACATGATTCTAGGCTTAAGATTCTCTCCTGAAGGCCCCCTTCCTTGGTTTGACGCTGTTGAAGGGGTTAGGAGAATACTAGGTGATGAAGCAAAACCAATTAAGTCTGAGAAACCAAAAAGAAGATGGTTTGGTTCGAATAAAGATTTACAGGTAATTGGAATTGCACCAAGTGGTCATAAAATCCACGAAATTCAATTAATAGCATTCCACAAAAGTGGCTTGGCTGTAAATGTAATTCTAATTGATGATGATGGTTTTCCTTATGGATGGGAAAAAATAAAATCGATTCATACAAGTAATTCATGAATCTTGTTAATCCTCTCTGGGTTAATCCCTACATCTCCCCAACCGAGCCTAGATTCAGAGTGAATTTCAATAACACATCCTTCGTCATTGCCACTAATTTGAATTACTACATCATCAGGAAAATTCCAAAAACTTGTTTTCTCTACGAAGTGAACATAGTAGTTTATTCCATTACCATTTTCAATCAAAATTTTACCGTTGTTGTCCTCGATATAATTTGAAATTATTACCCACGCTTGTGAGGAATTAATGTCAATTTGTGTTGGTAGTGAGTTATTGATTCGGTAGTTCTCCCCCCCACCCAGATGAGCACAGTTACCGCTATTGCTTTCACAAATAGGCATGGATTCAATTTCTTGGTCACTAGCAATAACAAAAATTACTGCTTGCGAAAATAACCAAGGTGAGATTAATACCCCAATTAATAATAAAACCTTAACTGGATTTGATGCGTTTGAAAGAGACATCCGCATGGAACAATCAGGATGTTATATATTAAAAAATAGAGTTTCCAGACTTTTACAATCTAATCCATTTAGAATCTTCATATTGATAGATAATTGGTACTCCTGTTGGCACTTCTAAGGATAGAACCTCTTCTCTAGATAAATTTTCTAAATCCATGATTATACTTCTAAGCGAATTACCATGGGCGGCAATAAAGATATTTTTTCCCGATTTGAGTTTTGGTAATATTTCCGATTGAAGATAGGGTAATGTCCTCTGTGCAGTCAATTCAAGAGATTCACCATTTGGAGGAGGGACATCATATGAACGACGCCAGATATGTACCTGTTCTGCTCCATATTTTTCTCTGGTAGAATCTTTATTCAAACCCTGTAGATCGCCATACATTCTTTCATTCAACTGCCAAGATACGTGTACTGGTAGAATGTTTTGTTCTCCCTGTTCAGCATTTACTTGTGACCAATTAATCATTTTTTCTTCATTTTCTGAAACATTCTTAATCCCATTTTTAGGCACAGGATATTGGAAAACTGGAGTTTTATCACTATTGTGCTGCGATAAAGCAAGCATTGCCGTCATTTGAGCACGAATAAGTGTAGATACATAGACCTCATCAATTGGTATATCAGCAATCTCTCGCCCTCCCTGGATTGCTTCATCGATGCCTTTCTTGGTAAGAGGGACATCAACCCATCCGGTGAAAAGTTTAGCAGCATTCCACATAGATTGGCCGTGGCGCATCAAAATGAGTAGTGACAATGAGTTCCCCTACACCAATGCAGAAGTCGAATGAACATCAATATAATGGATAATCAAACTACTTTAGGTAAAAACCAAAGTATCAAAATTGGAATTATTCCCATTAGCAAATCTCTAGTAAATAAAAGTAAAAGCGTTTTTGAATTGAAATCAGCAATCTTGTCAAATTCCTCTTGCATCTTTTTATCTACCAAATCTGAAGCCTTCTCAGCTCCTGCCCTAGCAACTTCAACCGCGGCACCATAAGCTATGCTTGAGATCAACCCAGCAGGTGTTAATCGACGAGCTAGTAATGCTCTAGCACCCCATATTTTCAAACTCGATTTAGCGATTTTACTGCCTGCATCTTTGACTATGGCTTGATTTTCTTTTGGTTTATCTCCGTCTTTCTTTCGACCAAACTTCCTCAACCAACTCCTTACAGATAATCCTGCATCTGCTACTTTTCTCAGTTTATTTACATCATGCTTCTCGATAGCAACTAACATTCTACGAACTCTGGCAATTCTAAGCATATCTAGAGAAATCCATATGAATAAACACAATAGAAGAATTGAGCCTCCGAGATTAGATACATCAGACCATTTTTGCCAACCTATCGGATCACTCCAAAAACGAACCAATAGAACAAGAATAGGGGGTATCATAAATGCTAAAATTTCATTTAAAGCAAGTAATCCAAACCCTCGAATAGGGAGATTTTTCAATTGTTTTAAAGCCCACCCGGTGTGAGGAGCTAATTTCGATATCGCCTTGCGAAATGGGGCCAAGAGAAGCAGAATTCTCATCACTAAAGGCAACCAAATTATTACCAAAACATAAGAATCCCAAGGTCCTGCTGGGGGAATTTCCGGAAATCCAATTGCTTTAACAGACATGGGCTTCATACCTCGCTCTAAATTTAAGTCTTCAAACCTACCGTGCAAATGTTCCTAATTAATATGAAGTAGTTAGTTCTGGGGTTGACATGGTCTTCACGCATGATATGTCTGATTGGTTGAGTTTCAATATTGACAAAGAGTGGTTAGAAAATAATATTTCTTGGAGAGATTTTGAAACTGGTGTCAAACTTGGCAAGTTGAAAAGAGAAGAAAAAACATCTTTAGTTTTGTACGAAGCAGACTCCGAAGTAACAGTTGATGCTTTCATGCCTCACATGCATCCAGGTGGGGAAGCATACCTTGTCCTTGAAGGAGAAGTTTGGGATGAAGATGGGACATATCCTACTGGCTCAATAGTATGGATGAACAGAGAAACTACCCACACACCAAAGACACGTGGGAAAACTTTGATTCTAGTTTTATGGCCTGAAGGAGTAAAAGCTGCATAGTTTTACCTGAAAAATTACAAAATAGCAAATTGAACTAACATGTCTCAATCCCATACAACTTTCGCAAAATTCTTACACTGGGGTTTCGTAATTCTCTATATCTATGGAATTTTCAAACAGGTAAACGAGTTAAATGAACTTGAAGAGAAAAAAATCCTACTTTTTGAAATTCTTTTTGCCAGCATTTTCTTGATTATTGTTATTGTAAGATATTCTTACATGAGGAGTTTCAAGACCTTTTTGGGAGCTAGGGAACCTGTCCATGTAGTACATTACTACTTTGCAAGATCAATACACAGGGCAATGTATGCTTGTTTCATACTTCTCCCGCTATCAGGTCTAATTATCGCTGGACTGTATGCCCAGGGGTATACTGTCAATGCAACTCCTGATGAACAGCAAACCATAATGGACGTCGCCCTAGATTTGCATGGAGCTGTAGCTGATATTAGTTATGTGCTAATATTTATTCACATCCTAGCAGCAATATATTCACGGATTAAAGGCGAAGGTGTTTGGTCTTCAATGGTTCCAATCTTCAATGAAGAAAAACCAACCAATAATCAGGTTATCAAGAAAATTGCAGCTTTGGAAGAGGATATTTATCACAGAGTAGAGTCGGTATTCTCTTCTAAAAAAAAGTGAACTAGCACTAACAGCAATCTTCACCACGCATTGGGGCACTGATGAAAGAAACTTTCTCAACGTCGGGAGTATTTTTGAGTTGATTAAACACATTACGTACATCACTTGCCTGTCCCTTAACATGAACAACATCTACACATGAGTGACATGAATGGCCAAGTCTGCTGCTATGATGGTATGCAGCGACATCAATATCACCATTTCGATTAACCATCAACTTCTGATCTTTTCCTTGTTGATAATAAACCACTAGGTGACCTTCTAAAATTATGTTATCAGGCATATCCATCAACTCGCCTCTCTGTTGTATTTCAGCAAAAAAAAGCGCTGCATCACGCAGAAATCTGCTTCTATTTTTATATCCTGATTTTTCAATCAGATCATCTAAATCATCTGCGAAATCATTGTCTAAACTCAATGAAATTATCCGGCTCATAGCGTTGCCATGATGTGTCGATAATAATAATATCTATTTCGTTAATTATTAACATCTGTTAAATAGTTATTAGGATTGGAAGAACCATGAAGAGTAATTGGCACATAGCCCTATTAGCAAGTTTTTTGATGCTTTTTTCTGGCCTAGCAGGTTGTTTAGAATCGGAATCTGTGACAGAAGAATCTACTGACGACAGTGAAACTGACATCAATTTGGATAATGGAAATAACACTGCTGATAATACTACTGACAACGTCACGATTATTCCTCATTACGGAACAATAATGACTTCGACATATCACGTTGCTCAACTTGTCTCGGCAATAGTCGGACCTACAGCAACCGTAGAAATGATGAGTACTTCCAACATACCTGTTCACGACTACAAGCCTTCTGTCAAAGATACTGTTAGATTGTCTAACAGTGACGTCTTTTTCTACCACGGCTTAAACCTTGAACCTTGGGTTGAGGGAACATTATCCACACTAGGAAGCGATGCTCCGCCTGCCTATGAAACTCATACAATGCCATCTGGTGAATTAACTCCAGATTACCAGTCACTTCTAGAGAGTGATTTATGTGAACAACTTGCCGAAGGTGATCGAGAATCTAATACTCTCATTGCATATGAGAATCTAGCATCTCAACTAGAAATACATTTAGAAAAGGGAGTTCAAAGTTTGACTTTCCCTAGTGCTGATGCTGCTTATCTTGAAGGTCACGATCACAGTGACGACCACGACGAGCATGACGAACACGACCATGCAGATGATGACCACGACGAGCATGAAGAAGTAAATCATGTAGCATTACTGTACCCAGATAACACAACTCAATTATTCGAATTAGACCATGATTTACTACCTGACAACCCTACTGGTTGGAACCTAACGAATATGACAATGACAATGAATAATATCCTACTAAACTACTCAGTTCATGAAGTATTTGGCCACAGTGTAACCGGAATAAACGGAACGGATTCTCCTGAAGATGGGTCTTGGTATTGGTCATTATACATATGGAATGTCACTAGTGATGCGTGGGAAATGAGCAATTATGGAATCGATTCTGTATTAATCGGTGTTGATACTGAACACATTGCCTGGGCTGCTTCAAATGCTGATTTAACGTTGATTCCAGAACCACAAGACGACCATGCCGATGATGACCATTCAGACCATGATGACCACTCGGACCATGATGACCACGGAGATTACGATAGTCATGCTCATGTGGAACCTGAGAAGATTATTGAAAATCCTAATGGTTGTTCTTCTGACACAGTAATTGCGATTTTCCATCTTGAAGAAGGTGAATACACAGTAGAATTTGAAACCAATTCAACTGATTTTACCAATTTTGAAGTTGCGGCACTACCAATGCTAGGAGGTCATGCTCACCATCATCACGATCATGGTTCACATGAAGGTCACGATGACCATGCGGACCATGGAGATAACGAAGAAAGTGATAATCATGCAGACGATGACCATACTGATGGTGACCATTCAGAAGACGGCGATAACCATACTGACGACGAACATTCCGAATATCCAATTTGTCACGATGCAGAAACGCACGAAAACATAGAGAACACAAATCAATCTGACTGCGAAGCCGCTGGAAACTTGTGGATGGAAGGAGCACCAAATGATGGTACACGTGGATATCTAACAATACATGTCGAAAACGAAGGAGACTACGGTTTTGCACTGCCATCACATATTTCTGCATCCATATTGGTGAATGAAGAATCCCATGATGATCACGGCGGACACGACGATCACGGCGGACACGACGATCACAGCGGACACGACGACCATGGAACTGAATCAATTATCGTTGCTGATGAAGATGAAGATGAATTCGAATACGACCCCCATAGTTGGCTTGACCCAGTTGCTTTCAAGGCTCAAGCAATGTTAGTTCTTGATGCCCTAATTGAGCAATTCCCTGAAGGAAATGCGACCTTCACTGAGAATGCAAATGAATTCATGCTTGAACTAGATAGAATACACATAGATTACAGAGATACTTTCGGACCATCCAGTACCTGTACAACAAACTCCGTTGCTGCTAATCACAATGCATACTCATACCTAACTGTTAGATACGGAATCGAATTCGTCACAGTCCACGGCTTAGACCCTGAAGGAGAACCTTCTGTTGCTGATGTTGAGAAAGTAATCAAAAAGATACAAGAAGACGAAATCAGTGTATTATATATTGAAGAATATACTCAGAAAAGTGCTGTAAATAGTATCGTACAAGCTACAAATGTTGAGGTTCTTTATCTCTATACTATGGAGATGTCTCCTTCGGATTCGAGTGATACTTATCTAACAATGATGAATAAAAATCTTGAAAATCTGAAAACCGGTATGGGATGTACTGCTTGAGACTATAATTATCACAAGACCTTTATTGGGACCACTATGAGGTGATATAGTGGAAACCTCTGACTCTAAGACGATAGTTGAGAACCAAGAAGAGATTCTTAGTATTTCCAATCTAACTGTATTTCGTTCAGGAAGTAAAGTAATTGAAGACATAAATTTGAGCATAGTTCGCGGCGAATTTATTGGAATCGTCGGACCCAACGGTAGTGGAAAAAGTACATTGATAATGACCATTCTCGGAATACTTAAACCTAAATCGGGTTCAATAAAAATATACAATCAATTACCTAATTCCAAAAAAATTATTGGGAAAGTCGGGTGGGTACCACAAACTGAATCAAAACTTCCAACTAATGTTCAAATTACTGTAAAGGAATTTATATCATTAGGTTCACTTAATAGAAAGTCATTTTTAATATTGACCAAAAAAAATAGAAAAAAAGTTGAAGATATCATAAAAGTTGTCGGACTTGAAGCATATAAAAATACTAAAATCTCGAACCTTTCTGGGGGTCAGCGACAACGTGCCGCTATTGGTAAAGCATTAGCATCAGAGTCTGATTTGATTTTAATGGATGAACCTATGGTTGGAGTTGATCGCGAATCAAGAAATTCAATAATGAAATTATTAGATAATTTATGCCACGAACAGCATAAAACAATTATTATGATTTCTCATGATTTAGCATCCATTAAACAAACAGTTCATCGAATGATTTACCTTGAGGAAAATATACATTTTGATGGACCTACCTCTGAATTTCCAGAACTGTCTAGCCTTGCGGAATTAAGAGGCATTAAGCCAACACATAGTGAGGAAGACCATAGGAAATCCAGTGAATCAAAACAAGAAAATATCGTACACCAAATATCAAATTCTGGAGGTGAATATTGAGATGTGGATTGGAGATTTTGTGATTTACAAACTGGCTCCAATCTTGAAAGAATTGGGCAGTTATATGCCTGGAGAATTTTTCCCATCCTATTTCCTTCTAGAATATTTCCATAGACCTTTGGTTGCTTCATTTATCGTTGCTATTGTTGCAGGTTTTATTGGAACATTCTTGTTGATAAGAAATCTTGCTTTAATAGGTGATGGATTAGCGCATGTATCATTTGGTGCAATCGTTGTAGGAATAATTTTTGGCGGAATTGGACCCTTATGGTATGCATTAATTATTAGCATAATAGCGGCAATATCAATAGATCTTTTACAGACTTATGGAATTATTACTGGTGATACTGCGATAGGAATTTTCCTAACGGGTATGCTAGGTTTAGGACTAGTTTTGATGCGTATATGGGGAGGGGCTGCAAATTCTACAGTCGATGGGTATCTATATGGAGATATGTTAATGGTTGATGCTGAAAGTTTCAATTTAATTTCGGCTGTAGGTATTATTGGATATATCTCGATGTTGTGTTTATACCAGAGTTTATTAGCTATATCTATTGATCCAATAGCTGCTAAAGTTCAAGGATTGCCTGTACGTTTGATAAATCTCTACTTCAGTATCCTTACCGCTTCAATCGTTGTTAGTATGGTGCAAATTGTTGGAGTCTTACTAGTTACTGCACTTATTGTTGCACCCGCCGCTACGGCTCAACTATTAGGCAAAAGTTTTCGCTCGTGTGCGATTCTTGCCCAAATTATTGGAGTCATAACTGTACTAATCGGTCTATACTTTTCGGCAGAATTCGACACTGGCAGTGGTTCCATGATTGCATTAGTCGCAGCATGTATTTTTGCACTAACATTGTTTGTTCAAACCATCAAAAATTCAATCTTTTACCCAAATGAAAATTAATTCACTTAGATTATTTTACTTCAATCATTGGTCTACTTGCTCCACAGACTGGACATGACTGATCGTCACTATCACCATAATCATGCTTACAGGCAGGACAAGAAGAAGCGAGTTCTAATTTACCCATACTTTCAACACCTTCACCT
>MDTE01111780.1_pt1 | contig 19414 bp, 12 predicted proteins | sample 811231 | NCBI WGS metagenome assembly MDTE01 (sample SAMN05326651, study PRJNA326480) | marine metagenome | isolation source: seawater | place: Indian Ocean: Red Sea | collected 2010 | reverse complement strand
GTGATGGGGAAACAACGAACAAATGTGACCGTCCGGACCGAATCCGAGCAATAAGAGGTCAAACACGGGAAACCCATCGTCGTTCACCTCGATCTCGTTCGGCGTCAACGCTCGCAAATCGTCCTCGTACGCCCTCGCGCACGCTTCGGCGGCGCCTCGATTTTCTTCACACAACGTCTCATCGACGGCGTGTAAACGCTCTCGAGGCACGTCCACGTCCGCGAATAACGTCCTATACGCACCACCAAAATTCGAATCCGCGTCTTTCCACTTCACGCACCGTTCATCCACCCAAAACACCCGCCATTTCGACCACTCCACGTCCGTCGCCTCCCGCAACGGCGCCAACGCCTTGGTCAACGATCCCCCCGCCAGTCCGATGGAAAACGTCCCTCCGCGCGCGATCGCCTCTCGAGACAATTCTCGAACCCTCATCGCCAGCGTTCGTCCACACGCCATCGCGTCTCGCTCTCGCACCACCGTCACGTCGTCATAATCATCATCAGAATCATCACAATCTCTCGATGACGCGTGGACGCGCATCGTCCTCCTCGTCCTCCTCGTCCTCCTCGTCCCTCCTCGTCCGACGACCGAACGCGTCGTCGTCGTCCTCGTCGTCGACATCGATCGATCGCGTCGTCCCGTCGCGGTGTGTCGAGGCATTCACTCATTTCATTTCATTTCATTCGTCACTCGTCGACGGGTGAGAAGGGAAAAAGGGAAAAGATTCATTCAATGGCGGCCCGACGCGCGCTTCGACCGCTCCTCGATCGCGTGCTCGTCGAACGAATCGTCGCGCCGACGAAATCCGTGGGCGGGGTGTTGCTCCCGGAGTCCATGGCGAGCGCCAAGGTACGCGAATGAATGAATGAATGATTCATCATTCTTCTTTTCATCGTCATTCTTTTCGTCGAGCGAGTTCTCGTCGTGTTCGCGTTATGTTCGGTTATGTTCGTTCGCGATGACTGACGGATTCGCGCACGGTGTGTGTGTGTGTCTCGCGCGCGTCAGACGCACGAGGGGAAGGTGTTGGCGGTGGGTCCGGGGAGACGAACGATGAACGGCGCGCTCGTCCCTCTCGACGTGGCGCCGGGCGACGTCGTGGCGTTACCGGAATTCGGAGGCGTTTCCGTGGAATTAGGCGGTGAGGTGGGGAAGGAATACGCCGTGTACAGGGAAGAGGAGATTTTGGCCGTCGTCACCGACGATTGATGAGATGATGGATGGATTCGCGACGCGTCGCGAACGCGCTCGATGGATTCGCGGCGCGCGGTGTTTCGTATTCGCGACGCGCGACCACCGTTCGTGACGCATCGATCGATGCATCAATCGATCAATCAATCAATGAATTAATGAATTAATGAATTAATCAGTCTATACATCGAGCATCGCCGCGTCGCGCGTCCGTCTCCTCGTCCAAAGTCTCCTCGACCGCCGCTCGTTTTTCACTTTAAACTTGAAATGCATGAATTCATCATGATTCACATCGCGACGCGCGCGGTGCGAGAGAGACGCGCGTCATGTCCGACGCCGACCCCGACGCGCGTCGTCTCTCGTCGTCCTCGTCCAAGAGACGTCGATCGAACGACGCGGGCGCGGTCGCGACGGGTCGTTTTCATCATCCTTCTGAAACTTTTCATGAAATCGTCCGAGGACCGTGGACGTCGGTGCGCGTGGCGCGCGCGAGCGCGACGCCGACGATCGAACGCGGAGGGAAACGGAAACGGTCGTCGAGCGTGGACGGGGCGGTGGACTCGGAGGAACGTCTCGAGGACGGTCTCGAGGATGGTCTCGAAGATGGAGAATCGACGCGCGCGAAGACGCCGGACGACGGGTTCAGGTTCGCGGCGAGACGACGAGACGACGAGACGTACGACCGGTGGGATCGCGAGATGAAGACGATGTTTGATCGATTCGGCGTGCGATGGGAGGAGGAGGAGGGAGAGGAGGAGGTGGGGGTGAGTGCGCGGATGGCGCGCGCGATGGACGCGTTTCGCGCGCCGACGCTCTCGGCGAGAGACGCGTCGTCGGCGGAGGATTGGAAAGCGTCGATGCGAGCGTTGGTGGTGGCGGTGACGGAGGCGTACGAGGAGTGTGAGCGCGTGCGATGGGTGGCGTCGAATCGAGCGTGTACGACGCGCGATGTGACAGAATTGGAGGAAAGTTTGATTCGGTGTTGGTGGCGTCTCGTCAAGACGCCGTGCGGCGGAGCGTCGACGTCGACTCGACGATCGGGAGATTCGAGGGATGACATGGTGCGAAAATTAGAGTATTACGTGCGATCGACGCAGAGTGATTTGCTGGAGGGCAATGGGATCGAACGCGACGATGCGGAGACGACGCGCGTCGCCGCCGCGTTGAGCGCGTTTTCCGCCGCGCACGCCGGTTTTAAATATTGCGCGTCGGCGCTGTACGAGACGGTGTTTACGCCTCTGAAATCCTTCTCCGCGGCGTGTTTGACTGAATCTAACTTTGATTCGAGCGCGCACTTCGTCGCGTGGACGATTCGCACGGTGGAGATCGCCTCTGATTTGTCTTCGTGGAAGGAGGGACATCACCTGCGCATGAACATCTACGGACACGCCGATTTTTTGACGTGGACGCGGAAATTATTAGATTTTTTCTACCTCCAACTCTCCTCCGTGCGAGGCGCAGGGATCATCGATGCGCTAGGGCATTACCCGGGATGGAAAAAGGGGGAGGATAACGTCCACAGGCGCCATCAACAGTCGGAACTGTACCGATTGATTTTAAAATTGCCGACGATGCGATGGACGCTTCCGTGGAGAAAGTACGAACCTCAATTGTTTAATAAGGTGGATGTTCGATTCTCTGAAAAGTTTCAGAGAAAACTCACGCGATTCGTGCTCTCCATCTTGGACGGCGCCATCGTGAACGGCATTGCGTTCGAAAAGAGAGAACACATCACGCGAGGCGATGATTTAACCGACGAAGTCAAGGCGCTCGTCGCCGCCATCGAGTGCAACAAGAGTTCGACGGTGAAAGAGTTGGCTCGACGCATCCTCATCGAGCTCGGCGTCGCCGAGCGTCTCGCGTTATGGGCGGGAGAGGCTGCGTCCAAGGGAAACATCGAGTCTCTGCGCGATAAATTGTCTTCGCTGGCGTTGATTGTCACCGTCAATCCGTGTAAATTGGGCGACGTGGCGTACCTCGTTCACCCGTTGATGAGGGTTTTCACTCTGTGTCGAACGCGGAAAGATCGGTCCAAGGATAATTACCAACTCGAATCGAAACTGTGCGCCATTTTAGCGTGCTTGGGGGTCAATTCGAACGAATCGGAAGACGAGACGCCGCCGGATTGTGAACTGGCGTCGCTGCGATTCGGAGGAGGGGCGGAAGAGGTGCAAGCGGCGGTGGAGGCGCAGCATGAAGACGTTGCGGCGGTGATTTTCGACATGATCGACGGCGTCGGAGGCGAGACGTCGAAGAAAATTAGAAGCGAAGTGCTCGTTCCCGCGCTCGCCGCGCTCGCGGTATTCGTCAGACGGAACGACAAGCTCATGGAAAAGTTTTCGCGAGGCGGCAAGACGGAAAAAACGCTGCTCGGCATTCTTCGAAGTAAAGAATCGTCCATCGCTCGAATCGCGGCGGCGTGCGTGCTCGCTTTCGAAGCGCATCACGAACTCGTGCAAGCGCTGTACAGACCGAGCGTGAAGACGGATAAAAAGCGAGAACGCATCACCGAAGTACACGGTTGGGACGTCGAAGTCGTCTGTCAAAGTCTCACCGCCATCGCCGAACTCGTCAAGGACGCCGCTGCGTCTAGGCACGGATACGACGCGTCCGTCTTGGAGGTCATCTGCGCCGAGCGACGAACGATTATCATGCACAACAAGTTCCATCTGAGTTTGCAGCGCGCGCTCTCGGGCATCGCGCACCTCAAAACCGACGTCAACGCCGCGTACGAAAACTACCACCCGGCGCTCCATGACTACATGTACAAATTGCTCGCCAGGCAAGAGACATCCATCGTCGAGGTCAAGGAAGGATTGACTCCCGAAGAGACGACGAAGGTACACTGCGAGGCTGTTTGGAAAGAATTAGGACTGGACGTCTTACACCGAGACGAACCGCGAGCGTTGACAGAGCGAGAGATTGAGTGTTTCGCCGAATTCATCCGAGAGACGACGGACGCCGTGAAAAAGTTAAAGGACGAGATCAAGCACGACGTGGAAATCTCCGACGTGTGCAGTATTCTCATGGAAGGAGACACCGATTGTCGAGCGTCTCAAGTCGGCATCGTCGTGCCCATCCTGACATTGCTGCACAAGTGTCGAATCTTCCAAGAGCACAACTTGGTCGCCGAGGTGGACGTCGCCGGCGTGAGCGATATCGAACGAGACGCGTGCTACGTGATCGGACTCTTAGCGACGAAACCGTCGAATCAGAACAGAATAGCGAGTTCGTTCGAAATTGATTCCAAAAACGGCATCGAGCAGTTGGTACCGCTCCTGAAACGTTACCATCCGGACGATGAGGCGATGGAGGCAAAGGCAAGCGTGGTGAGACGCGCCGCGGATACCATCACGAACCTCGCGCACGAGAACTCCACCATCAAAACCATGGTGCGAGACGCCGGAGGAATACCTCCTCTCGTCAAACTGTTGGATTCGCACGAAAGAAAGGTGCAAAAATCCGCCGCGAGCGCTCTGAGAACGTTGGCTTTCAAGAATGGCGAAAACAAGAACCAAATCGTAGAGTGCGGCGCGCTTCCAAAGCTCATCTTTATGGCTCGTTCGGAGGATGTGCTCTTGCACAAGGAGGCCATCGGTGTCATTGGTAACCTCGTGCACTCTTCGTCGCATATCAAGCGACGAGTGCTGGACGAAGGCGCACTACAGCCCGTCATCGAGCTGCTCAAATCCTCGTGCACGGAGACGCAGCGCGAAGCCGCACTCTTGATTGGTCAATTCGCCGCTCGTCTCGAACCGCAAGGTCGCGACGTGCCGGATTATAAGATCAAGATCATGCAGCGAGGTGCGGTGGAATCTTTGATCAAGATGCTCAGCGGTGTGATGTACTATCGCGAACCCGGTTTGCGCGAGATGGCCGCTTTCGCCCTCGGTCGTTTGGCGCAGGATAGCGACAATCAGGTTGGGATCTGCCACTGTGAGGGATTACAACCGCTGATGAACATGCTCGAATCGGACGTCGAAGAGATCGCCGAGGGACTCCGTAAGGGTAACTCGAGCGGGAAATCCGACGGTGACATCGACGCCGACGCAAAGCGGCTCGTCGAAAACTTGCAGCACAATGCCGCCTTTGCCATTTATGGATTGGCTGAAAGTCACGACAACGTGGCGAAAATGCTCAAGGAAAACGCCTTCATGCGGTTACGATACAGTGATCTCATGGTAGAAACGAGCAAACAGTGCGTCAATAAGACGATCAAGCGACTCGAGGAAAAGGTTCAGCGCAAAGACGTGTTCGACTATCTCGCCTACACCATCGCGAGCGGGCGCCCGTTAGAGCGTCAAAGAATCGCGCTCGCGCTCGCTTGGTTGTGCCTCAACAAGGAACACATTCGAAAAATTTTCATCGAAAAGCGTGGTCTGAAGATTCTGTACAACGCCTTGATAGGTAAGGGTGCGGAATCCGTCGATTACTCGGCGGCGACAAGCGGTCTCGCCGGAGGCAGAAGAAAAGTCAACATCGCTTTAGAAGCGCTGCGAAACATCAAACAAAATTTGTCGCCGAGTCAAAACAAGGAAGCGCTGATGCCTCAGCCGTCGACGCCTACCGCGGAGGATCACATGCCGGTGAATTTCGACCATCCAGAGCTCTCCGACGTCACCTTTGTGATTCACTCCAAAGACGGACCGCACGAGTTTGGAGCGCACCGCATCGCCTTCACGCACGTGTCCGACGTCTTCTTATCCACCCTCGAGGACGGAAAGATGCTCGATGATGGATCCCTTCGAGTGGACATCTCAGATGTCGACTGGAACGTCTTCGAAGCGATGATCGATTTCATCTACACCGGCACCGTGGGCGTCATGTCCAGCCTTCGAGTGTCCTCCTTTTTGCGCGACAAGCTTGAAGACATCTTAACCGTCACGACTCGCTTCGACCTTCCGGGCATGAAGTCTTTGGTGGAGAAGCACTTTATCGATTACGTGGAAATGAATGAATTAACCTTTAAGCGAGCGTGCGAGCTGTACAAGGTGGCCGTCGAGCACAGCGCCGTCGCCGTGCAAGACTTTCTCTTGTGCCACGCGTTGGACAATTACGATAACCATTGGCACGGAGACTGCGAAGAGAATCCCTCGCTCTCGGCTCACAAGACGAGAGTGCGAAAAGTCATCGATTGTTTCGGCCAAGGCATCGTCTCCTACATTGAAAAAGCGTTGAGAGATCGAGCGGCGCCCGCGCGAGCCGCCACGTGAGCACAAGCCGTCGAGCGCCGGTGTTAGATGAAGATGCGCGACGAAAGTCGCGTCGCGCTTTGATTTTGAATGAAGCAAATGTTGCGTCTGTTACACAAATTGTCTAAGTTAAATTCGCCGCCTCCCCGCGCTACGCCTAAGTTTGAAACTCAATCAAAGTCTCTCGCTTAAGAGATGATGAGCGCCTTCTTGAGCAAAGCACCCACGGTTTCCGACGGCTTCGCGCCCTTCGCGATCCAGTCCTTGATCGCCGGAGCGTCCAAGTTGGACTGCTTGCGGATCGGATCGTACCAGCCCAAGGTTTGGAGCGGCAAACCATCGCGACGCGCGCGGGAATCAATGGCGATGATACGGTAGAAGGGTTCCTTTTTGCGACCCTTGCGCGTGAAGCGAATCTACGTGTGCGAAGGACGGCGCGTCGTCTCCGGTTAGTCCCCGTGCGTTCTCGCGCGCGTCGTTCCAGTCCTTCCCGCGTCCACACCGCGTCCACATCTCGCGATACGAAATCCACCCCTCGCGCGCCGCTCGCGCGCTCGCAAGCCCTGAACGAGTAGGGTTACGCATCGTCATCATCGAATCCTCCCTCTCACGCACCGCGACTCTGTTCTCCACGCGCAACGCCGCGCGAACACCGTTCGTCTTCTTTTCCACAGCCTATCGCATCGCGCGCGCGCGCACCCCTCGTCAGTCTTCACCCCTCACATCGACGAAAAGAAATCACCGCCGACCCCTCGCGCGCCGACGCGACGCGGGCATCCATCCATCCTCCTTCCCTCTTCCCTCGCGTCTTCCCCTACGCCGCGCTCGCGCGAACGAACGCGTTCGTTCTATTTTTCCCCGATCCATCGAACCCATTCTCGCACCTCGACCGACACGCGCGCGCCGCTCACGGACGCGCGAAAGCTCATGCACGACGCGCTCATGACGCCGACACACCGCAAAGTGCCGACGGGGGCGCGTCGCGCGTCCGCGGACGTCCCGAGGTGGGGTCTCGGTGAGTGATGACTCGTGATGTCGATGCATGGTGTATACAGCATTCGAATGCGTGATGTATGTATGATGTGCACGGTGATGGGGACGAAAAGAGGTGGAAAGATAAAAAACAAAGACACCTCGATCGGACGAATGGAATGGACGGGTGGCCGCCCTCGAGGGCGCGCGCGGTGGGCGATCGTCCGCCTTTCGACGACGCCTCTCGACGACGACGACGCGATGATCAACGCCGACGGAGAAAACGTGGACCTGTACATCCCGCGCAAGTGCTCGTGGACGAACCGTTTGATCACGGCCGCGGATAAGGGGTCGGTGCAGATGAACATCGGACACCTCGACGCGAACGGCGTGTACAGTGGGTCGTACACGACGGTCGCGCTCGCGGGTTACGTGCGCTCCAAGGTACGGGAGAGACGATCGAGGGCGAACGAGGATTTTATTTATTCGCGCGCGAACGCGTCGCGGTGACGCGAGGGGGGTGGTGCGAGCGATGGAGGCTCGCGCGGGATGGATCTCGCTAGGGCTTTGGAGGCGAGGGAGACCTAGTCGGGGAGACGACGAGGGAAAGGGGCGAGGACGCGCGAGGATGTGAACGAAGACGCGTGAACCGGGGTGTGAGACGGTTGCAGACGATGCGTGCGACGCGCGATTCGATTCGAGAGACTGACGACGACGACGACGTTCGCCGCGCTCCAGGGTGAGTCCGACTCCGCTGTCGACCTTCTCTGGCAAAAGAAGAAGGCGGCCATCAACCAAGCGTAAGCGCGGTTCCATGGCGCTTTTGCGGAGGGTGTGACGAGGATAGAATAGATCCAGACCGAGAAGGTTGGCTGGTGATAGACGTTTGAAAACAGAGCTTTTCAGTTTTATAAATTTCCGGCGAGTTGTCGCCGAGACGTCCCTCTCTCGGCTCGTTCGCGTCTCGTTCGTTCACGCCTCGACGCGATGGCGGTATCGTGCGTCATCTGAAATTATTCATCTTTTTTTTTATTACATGTTTATAACACGCGAGACGCGCGTTCGCGATCGTCAGTGCGAGAGGAGTTCAGAGACGCAACTCGACCGTCGAGCGTCTCGCCGCGAAAAGGCGCGCGACTCAGTCCTTCTTGATGGCCGACTTCACGCCACCGAGGGATTGCACGCCCCAGACCGCGAGGATAATGTTGACGAGAACTTGCAGCTTCCACACCCACGGCGTGAACATCGCCGGTTGGCGTCTTCCAACCGTCAACGTGGCGAGGCCGTAGAACCACTTGGTGCTCAGCACGTGAAAGGCGACGCATTGCTGAGAGAAGGTTTTGTCGGACGTCCCGAAGTGCTTCCCGAGGACCATGACGATGAAACCGAGACCGGTCATGCGCGCGAAAAAGCCCGGGAGCGTGGTCGCCGCGCCGAAAGCCTTGACGTATGGCATCATCATGATGCCCTTTTCGGACCAAAAGAGATCCGGATTCGTCGTCATGGTGACGCCGTACATGCCGAAATAGGCGGTCATCGCCTTGGCGTAGAGTTCGAGAGACATGATGGCACGCGAAAGAGTGAAGTTTTTCGTCGTTTGAGGGCGAGAAGAGATGGACACCGGAGGCGCCAAGTGGGGAATAGCGCGCAATTCGATTCAATTCCGTCAACGAATGCGAAATGCAATTCAATTTTCCCAACCGTCATGAGAGGACTCGTTCTTGAGTCATGATTGGTCAAATGGGTATTGATGCGAGCGGCGAGAGGGGAACTTTGAATGGGGAGAGGATTGGCGACGATGGGCGTCGCCTCGAGCGCGCGACGCGAGGGATCACGAGTCGGATGCGGGTTGTTCGATCGTTTGAATGAATGGCTACCGTCGACCGAGGATGTGCGGGCTCGGGGGGCGAATGACTGCGCGAACGCCGTCGTCAGCGAGACTTTCTGCTCGGCGAAAAGAGGTTGGTGAGGAAATTGGTCGTTTTCTGTGGGCTCGCTCGCGCGAACGCGGATGTCGCTCGCGGTGGGGTGGTGTCGCACGCGAGATCGATCGCGTCGGTCTCGCGAGGGACGGCGGCGAGTAAAATATCGTCGTCGTCTTCGTCGTCCAGACTCGGTACGGCGGGCTCGGGCGCTGGTTTTTTCCTGAGTGGTGACGTCGGCACCAGTTTCGTGAAGAAGTTCATCATCAACGAGCGCTGGGCGTTCGTGCCGGCGTCGGCTCGTCCTTGTTTGCGCTTGGCGCCGAATTGAAACTTGCCGCCGTTGGTCGACGTCTTGGCAGCCGCGGGCGGCGACTGGATGAATTTTTGTCGAGATATGGGATTCAATTCACCCTCGGCGATACGTCTCGCCTCGACGTCATCGAACACGGGTCCGAGGAAAGATAAATCGTCGTATTGCGACGCGACATCCTCCCCGAGCGGCGTGAGATGACGCAACGACTTGTCAAAGATGTCGTACACGAGCGCGTGCTTAAATATGAGCCTCGCCTGTCTCCACTTTTCTTCGTACCCATCGGGAATGATCTCCCTCGTTTTCGCGTCCGAACGCAACGCCTTGAACGCCGCGTCGACGTCGCGATGCTTGTTTAGAATGTTGTACATTTTCTTGATACCGAGACCTCTGATATTGTCCAGAAAATCGCATCCCGACAACACGCACAAGCTCAAGAACAGCTCGTAATCCCACTCCGCGAAATTCAAAGGCGGAGGTCCCGTTTTCTTCTTCCCCACTCCCACGACGGCGTTTTCTGTCGCGTTCTCATCCGTCGGCGCGAGCGTCTTCTCCGGCGGTCCCGCGAAGAGCGTCTCCAAATTCAACTCCTTGACGTCGCCCGATTTCTCCAATTTGAACATCACCCTCGGACACCCGTACGCGACTAAATCCGTGTCTTCGGTGAACACTAAATCCACCCCACCCCTCTCCCTCGGCGTCTTGGCGAGCGACGCGATTTGCGCGTCCGCCTCGTACGGCGCGCAGACGAACTCAAACTTTTCCCTCTTCAACGCCTCCATCAACTCCTTCGCCATCTCCGGCGTCACGTCCACCCCACCCGCGAACCCATTCAACGCCCCGCGCTCGTCTCCCACCTCCCTCGCGTCCCTCCCTCGCTTCATCGCCTCCAGTCGTCTCGCCCGTCTCTGCGCCTCCTCCTCTCGCTTCGCCGGCAATCGATCGCCGTCGAACACAATCACGGGCTCGATCCCGTTAAACCGCAAGAGATTCGCGCGATGGACGCAATACGTGACGTACGGCGCGTCTCGACGCGCGCGCGTCCACCACCGATCGCCTCCGGGCGCGAGATTCATCGCGCACGAGAACGCCCCTTTATGCAACCACGAGTACGCATCCACCGCCGCGCGCGCGCCTCGGTGTTCCTCCACGCGCGTCGCTCGCAGGTACGGATCGAGAACGGCGGGCAGACCCTTGATCCCCATGTCCCCTCGCGCCGTCCTCGCGCGTCGCGTCCTCGCGCGCGCATTCAAAATCAAAAGGTGGACAGCTCGCGGTCGATCGAATCGTCACGAGTCCCATTCTCCATTGAGTCATGTTCGGTGAAGCATTGACGAGTCATGACCCAACCCGAGTAAGGGACTCGACGACCCGCCGCCACCGCGCGTCGTCGTCGTCGTCGACGACACACGTCGACGCACGTCGTCGCGACGCGCGTCGTCGACGCACGTCGTCCGCGTTCTCGTCTTCGTTCTCGTCATGGCGAAGACGCGTCGACGGAAGCGTCGAACGCACGTCGACGCGGACGCGGGGCCGCACGCGCGCGGGACGAATGTCCCGCGCACCTTCGTGTTTCGACGCGGACGAATGGCGGACGCGGTGAAGGATCTGTCGGATGACGTTCGAAAGGTGCGCGCGCGCGTCGTCGAGGTCGTCGAGGTCGTGTCGAAGTCGACGTCGACGTCTGGGAGTGAACGCGTCGACTGACGGGACGCGCGCGCAGGTGATGGAGCCGCACACGGCGAGAAATTTAAAAGAGTCGAAGAGTAATAAGTTGAAGGATTTCGTGCAGGTGAGCGGACCGTTGGGAATATCGCATTTTTTAATGCTCAGTTCGTCGGACGCGCACAAGTATCTGAAGATTTGTCGAACGCCGAGGGGACCGACGCTGACGTTTAAGATTCACTCGTTTTCGTTGGCGAGCGAGGTGGCGGCGGCGCAGAGAAACCCGAGAAACCCGTCCAAGGCGTTTTTATCGCCGCCGTTGATGGTGTTAAATAATTTTGGTGAAGAGGCGCATCAGAAGTTGGCGACGATCACGTTTCAGAACATGTTTCCGCCGATCAACGTGCGGAAAGTGAAACTGTCGACGTGTCAGCGCGTGGTGCTCGTGGATTACGACGCCAAGGCGAAACGGTTTCAATTCCGACACTATAGCATCAACGCCGCGCCGGTGGGGGCGAATAAAAAGTTGAAAAAACTTTTACAATCTAGAAACGCGCCGGACATGGGCGACATGCAGGATGTGAGTGAATTTTTTGACAAGCGCGCGGGCGACGCGAGCGATAGCGAAGCCTCGGACGACGAGAGCCGACGCGTGCACTTGACGCAAGATTTCAACCGCGTCGCGCACGCGGACAGCACGTCGAAGATCGTGCTCAGTGAAATCGGTCCGCGCATGGAGCTCGAGTTGGTCAAGGTCGAGGAGGGCATGTGCGACGGTCGCGTCTTGTATCACGCGTACGTCCAAAAGTCAGCCGACGAAATCAAGACGCTTGAACAAAAGAAGGCGGAGCGCGAAAAACTCCGCAAGCGCCGGCGTTTAGAACAAGAACAGAACGTGAAACGTAAGGCTCGAGAAAAAGAGCTCAAGGCAGACGCCGAGCGCGCGCGTCAGGGCAAGGAGAAGAAGAAGAAGAAGACCGACCCCGACCTCGACGCCTACGGCAACCCGCGCGACGCCGCCGGCGAAGCCGCCGACGACGCCAAGTGGGCCGCCGCCTTCGAGCGCGAGGAGCGCGAGTGGCAAGAGGGCGACGTCTTCGACGAGCGCACGGGTAAAATTTCCGCCGGCCGGCGACGCGGCGCCACCACCAAATAGTTTATTCGCGAGGTTCCGTAACCCTGTAACACGCACGCCGCGCGAGCGCGTCCCGAATGAATGCATGCATGAATGCATTCGAGTCGTCATCGCGCGCCTCGGCGCGTGAATTCTCGCGCGATGCGAACGATCTCGACCGCGTGCCGCGACGCGGACGACGACGAGCGCCGGCGGTTGCTTCCCGACCGCTCGTCGGCGCCGTCGTCCCGAGGGAATCGTCGTAACACCCACCGACCGTCGTCGGCCTCGGCGCTGCTGGGCGCGTTGGCGAGCGCGTCCGTCGTCGCCCTCGTCGGCGTTCGCTCTCGAGGGGGTTCGATGACGACGAACGAGTCGTCGGCGTCGCTCGGGGCCGGTCGCTCGCGGTCGCAGATGTTGAGCGGGCTCGCGGCGGCGGCGCCGTGTTTGGACAAGTGCGCGGGCGCGGAACGCGACGGGGTTCGACGGCTGCAGAGCGGAAACGGGACGTGCGCGGACGCGGACGCGATCGAGGCGTACGGTTGTTTCGCGACGTGTGGTTGCTTCGAGCGCGCGTACTTTCGAGAGATGCGAGCGGTGTCGTGCCCGAACGTGAACGACGCGGAGGCGGCGCACGCGGCCGCCTTCGACGACGCGTGGACGACGAGAGTCAACGCGCGGCTCCAGGCGGATTGCCCCGCGGAATACGCAAAGACAAACATACGCACGGATGAAGAGATCGCGGGGCATGAAGTGGTCGGAAACGAAGCGCCGAACGCGACGGCGGCGAAGCTGGGCGCGCGTATGTTTCCGAACGGGTACTCGGACTTTGAACGAGATCAAATGGCGAATCCGACGACGGTTCCCGCGCTCGGTCGACGGAACTTTTGGCGTGGACACAAAATTAACGGGAAGCACACGTATTTAGCGCCCGTACCGACAAAATCTGAACGATCACCGGGGCGAGCGCCGATCACGTTCCGTCTGTACACGCAGTGCAAGACGCAGGAAGTCAAGGTTGATGGTGGCGAGTTTTGGTTCAAAGCCTTGATGGGGGCGTACATCGAGCGCCACAACTACGGTTCTGACAAGTTCTTCGGCAAAAAGACGCGGCTAAGAATGAATAGAACAGAACTCTCTGATGGCGTTTACGGGTACGAGCTTACGACGCAAGATGTGGATTTTGAATACGGCTTCGCCTTGGAAAACTCCGTCGGCGCTGTTTACAAGGACATCGGTAAGGACTCGACTTTGAGAAGAGAAACGTGCGTTCAGAGATACGGCGCGTACTTCAACCGCATGGTGACGTTGAATCGCGGCAAGTCTATTATCAGTGCCGTCTTTGGGGACTGCGATAGCGTGTGTCCGGAGGATTACGTTGATGAGGCTTACTGCAGGCAACCGTTTACGAACGAGCCGGGACAATCCGCCAGCGCCGCTGTCGATCTCGGTAAAGTCGACGACGCTCGCCTCATCAACTTGGCTTCTGTCATGCTCTTCTCCAGTGACACGTCAGTCATGGACCCAAGTTCGCGAGCCGAAACTTTCAGACAAGACGCCGGGTCAAAGGCTGAACAAAAGTGGATCGTCGCCGCGATCGATTACGCACGAGAGTTCGTGAAGATGGTTCAGTTGACGATTCAGCGCGACCCCGTGACGGAACATGCCAAGATTTGGATCTCTGGCAAGCGCCGGTATACGTTTGTTACGAATGGTGGGTACGCCTACGCGCAAGTAAATACGCAGTGGAGTAATCGGATGGGGTGCTCGGGTGAGTACTGTAACGCCGCACGTTACGATATTCCGAATTTTTGGAATCTCGGTGTCCAAACCTCAGCTTTCACAGCCTCGCTCACGCGCCTGGAGTACACCAAGCTGTCACTCGGCGATGCTCCACCGACCGGGCACAACGTCGTGTTCGAGCCATCTTTTTTGACGACGTCTCGTGAAATTCTCGCGAGCGGAGCGTGGGGCGAAGACATGGACGTGCGAAGGGTCATCATCAAGAACGGAGTCCTCTGCGGCGCGTCCATCAACTATGCAAATTGCATGTTTGGCAAAGCTTTTGCGCTGAAGCCGACCGTCCCCGGGTACAGTGGACCGACAAAGACGCGAAAAGACTGGGTCTTCGTCGTCGTCGAGCACGTATGGTTCAAGATGATTCGCGTCGCCATCACCTTGAACGGCGATAGCGTACACGCCGAAGTCATCGGCGCCGGGTACGTCTCGCACATTCGGGATCCGGCTGACTTGACGACGAGCGATTCGATGGCGTACGACGCCTCGGCGAAATGGATCGAGTCGGCGGCGAACCAAGACGTCGCCGGTGATTTCTCCGAGAATGGATACGGTTTGGGCGGGTTCAAATTTGACTTGGCGCCCGAGATGTTCATCTCCCTCCGAGACGTCGATTGCGATTGATTTCGATCGATGGAGCGAGTTCACGTACTTCATATTGTAATACATGTATACCTATCCATCTGATACTACATACAACAGCACCACCTTCTACCCACATCGTCATGTGTATACCAAAGTATGTACACATCGACCGAGTATGTCCACGTCGCACACACAGACGACTCGACGACTCGGCGCGCGCGCGATCGCCTCGCCCTCATTCTTCGTCGGCTCTTGAAAGCTAAGGCGCACCGTCGCGGCTACGAAGTAAGCACACACACTAAAGGTACGCATATTCTCGCATCGTTTCACCGCGTCCTCGTCCTCGTCCTCGTCCTCTCGCGTCGTCGTCGTCGTCGACGCGACGTCGGGATGGGTTGAAAACCCCAAAACGCGCGTCTCGCGAGACGCTCGAGGGACGACGACGAGGGACGACGACGCGCGCGACGACGATTCGCGCCTCGAATGTGATCGCGCACCATTTCGCGCGTGCGTTCGTTCGCGCGTCGAGGCGCGCGCGTCGAATCGCGCGGCGTCGGTCGAGGGTGATGACGACGAGGGAGACGCGCGCGAGACGCCGCGCGGTGGGGCGGATCGAAACATTTATGTGATTTCTGTTTGATTCCTTCGTTCTCGGAGGCGCGCGAGAGGCGAGACTGACGAATTCGTTTATCGTGTGTGTATTTTCATCCTCTTCGCAGAATTCCGTGCATCATGTCCGGTGATCTCGCGTGCACGTACGCGGCGCTCATTCTCCACGACGACGGCCAAGAGGTGACGGCTGACAAGATCAGCGAAGTCGTCAAGGCGTCCGGTTTGGAAATCGAACCGTACTGGGCCGGCTTGTTCGCCAAGTTCCTCGAGCAAAAGTCCGTGGGTGACCTCATCTCCAACGTCGGTGCCGGCGGTGGCGGCGGCGGCGGCGGCGGCGCGGCTGGCGGCGCGGGCGGCGACGCCGGCGCCGAAGCCGCCCCGGCTGAGGAGGAGGAAGAAGAAGAAGAAGCCGACATGGACTTTGACTTGTTCGACTAATTCCCGAGCGAGCGGTGATTTCTTTATCACAGCGACGATTGCGTGCGCGAACGAATTCTTAGTAACCGATTGTAAACGCAAGAGTTTGATACGCCCCGAAGCGTTCGTCTCGTTCGCTCGCCCTACAAAATAAAAGATGGTTCGTCTACGTTACACATAAAGTCGTGTCAAAGTCATTCGCGTCTCGCGATGCTTTGCTAGGATACGATGTGCGAGAAAATCGCGCGTTCGGCGAGCGAATCCTCTCTTAAAAAATAACGCGAATGAACGCGCGCGTCGGCCGCGACGAGTCTCCCTCGCCTCGGCGCGTCTCACGCGCGCGCGTCCGAGCTCCCGACGCGCGTACCGACGTTTCGTCCTCGCAGAGCGTCGACGATGTTCCCATCGCGACCGATGTTAAAAACAACCACGGGAATATCGTTCTCTTCGCACAGCGTGATCGCCGTCTGATCCATCACCCCCAACCCGAGTCTTCGCACGGTTTCGTACGTCAGCGTCTCGTACAACTTGGCGTCGGCGTTCTTCGCGGGATCCGAATCAAACACCCCATCCACCTTGGTCGCCTTGAGCACCGCCTGCGCGTTGATCTCCGCCGCGCGCAACGCCGCCCCCGTATCGGTGGTGAAGAACGGATTCCCCGTCCCCGCGCCGAAGATGACCACGCGACCCTTCTCCAAGTGTCGAATCGCCCGTCGTCGAATGTACGGCTCCGCCACCTCTTTAATCTCCAACGCGCTCATCACTCGCGTCGGCACCCCTCTCGACTCGATCGCCGCCTGTAAATTCAACGCATTCATCACCGTCGCCAACATCCCGGTATAATCCGCGCTCGCTCGATCCAATCCGTTCCCTTCTTTTTCCGCGCCTCGAAAAAAATTCCCGCCGCCGACGACAACCGCCACCTCCACCCCCGACAGCGCCGCCTCCGCGATCTCCCCCGCGATCGCCTTGACCACTCGAGGCGAAATCCCAAACCCATCCTCCCCCGCCAACGCCTCTCCGGACACTTTCAGCATCACCCGTCGCCATCGCCACCGTTCGTATCCGTCCTCGGCGTCTCGTCTTTTGCGCGTCTCGAAATCTTCCTCAGACGACGATGAATCCACCACCGCGCGCGTCATCGCGCGCCGAGGCGACGTACGCGTCGACCGCGCGTCCACCGTTCGCGAGGCTGACATCCACGTCGCGCGCGACCCATCGTCGTCGTCGTCGCGTCGTCGTCCCGCCGCCGCGCGCGCGAGGATTCGCGGTGGACGACGCCGTCGCACGACGGAGGACGCGTTCGAGTCCACGGGACGACGACGACGCGCGGTGGACGTCGACGTCGAGGTCTGCATCGGTATCGTCGTCGTCATCGTCGTCGTCGAGAAGTCGTCGTCGTCGTCGTCGTCGGTGAATTGTGCCGACCGACCGACCGAAAGAAAGAAAGAGAGAAGAGAGAGAAAAGGGAGAAAAGGGCGCGTCTTTCTTTACGTGTAAACCCTAGAGAAAGAGACGGGGGAATCGTGGGGTGAGTCTATGGGAACACGTGCGGAGATGGGATATATCATATACCCTGTGAAAAAGTTCAGACACGTGGATCATACGAAAGCGTACAAAAAGTACATCTGAATGTGAACGAATGGAAAGATGTGAACGAGAGAGACGACATCCCTGACGGTGGTGTCTTTCGGCGGCGCGCGCACTCGTCGACGACCGTCGACGCGATCGATCGGTCGATTCGTCGACGCCGCGGACGGGATCGTCGATGTCGTCGCCGTCGAGCGATGGACTCGATCGCGCGCGCGTCGAGCGCGGGAGTCGACGACCGCGTGGATTCACGCTTCGCGCGCGCGCCGGCGGGCCGATGCCGAGAATGATGATGATGTCGACGACGCGCGCGACGGTCTCGACGACGACCATCGTGGAAGAGACGCACGAGGAGAAAAACGCAACGTCGATGACGCGCGCGACGCGACGCGCGCGACGAGGACGATGGCGCGCGTCACCGTTCGGGGAGTTGGCGGCGAGGGCGAACGCGAAGGGACGGGAAAAGCGCATGACGGCGTATCGATTGATCGTCGAGCGAGAGAACGCGATCGCGTGCGTGACGCACTTGGTGAAACCCGGGGTGGCGATGTTTCTCGCGGGAGGTCTCGCGGGGGCGCTGGCGAAGTCGTGCACGGCGCCGTTGGATCGATTGAAGATCATCATGCAAACCGCCGGGGCGTCGAGGGCGAGCGCGGCGAGCGTGGCGGCGGCGGATAAAGGGTTGTTGGCGGCGTTCGCGGAGATTGGGAAGAGCGAAGGGTTGGCGGGGTACTGGAGAGGGAATGTACCGCAGGTGATCAGGATCTTGCCGTATTCGAGCGCGATGTTGTTTTCGTATGAAAAGTACAAGCGCAAGCTCGCCGACGAAGAGACGGGGGAGCTGTCGGTGCCGAAACGTTTACTCGCGGGGGCGGGTGCGGCGTGCACGGCGACGATCGTGACGTATCCGCTGGATATCATTCGATTGCGTCTGAGCGTGGACACGAGCGCGAACACGATGCGGGACGTGGCGAAGAATATACTCGCCGCCGAGGGACCGCTCGGCTTCTTCAAGGGTTTGCGCGCGACGTGTCTCTCCATCGCGCCGTACAGCGCGTTGAACTTTTGTGCGTTTGATTTATTCAAAAAGGTTCTTCCGGAGGACATTCGCGATGAAGCGCAAGGTATCGCCACCGCGTCTCTCATGGCCACCGCCCTGGCGACCGGGAGCATGTACCCGCTGGATACGATTCGTCGACAGATGCAACTCGCCGGGAGTTCGTACGCGAACGTTTTCGACGCCGGTCGCGGCATCATCGCGGCGAACGGCGTCGGTGGTCTGTTCCGTGGATTCATCCCGAACGCGATGAAGAACATGCCGAACAAGTCCATTCAGCTCACGACGTTTGACGTTCTCAAAAAGAATATCAAACGCTCCGAGGCGGAGTACGCCAAGGAGGTGGCGGCGTTGGCGGCGGAGAACAAGAAGATTCGATAATCAATCTCTTCGCGCGCGATCTCGGCGTCTAGACGCGATCATACTAAATATTGACAGTTTTGCATTTTTTTCTAATACCACACACAGTACGATACACACATCGCTCTTCTCTTCTCGTTCGCGCGGGGCGCGTCGGCGCGCGCTCGTCTCTTCTTCATTCGATTACGATTGTACTACAATTACACGCGCCGATCCGGTCTCTCCTCCTCAGTGTTCCTTCTTGGGATACTCAAACAAGGACAAATCACCACCCCACGGAAACTGTTCGCGATTGCGCACGCGAAGGTACGAATACGCCGGGTGTTCGTTGTGCGCGTGCTCGATGTTGGCAAAGGTGTAAAACCCGAATCCCGCGCACGCGGGCATGGCGAGCAAACTCACCGCTCTCCACTTGTTCATCTCGGCTGCGCGCGCGCGAAAAGATCCACACGAAATAGTTCGTTCCCATCGTCAGTCGTCTCGCTCGCATTCTTCGTTTTCCCGCGTCTCTCTCCCGCGTCTCTCTCCCGCGGTCGCGGTCGCGAATCGCGCGTTCGGCGCTCGCGCGCACCGATCTCCTCCTCGATGGACGCCCCGCCGGACATCGATCGACGCTGGGTAAAT
>MDTE01093544.1_pt1 | contig 19416 bp, 12 predicted proteins | sample 811231 | NCBI WGS metagenome assembly MDTE01 (sample SAMN05326651, study PRJNA326480) | marine metagenome | isolation source: seawater | place: Indian Ocean: Red Sea | collected 2010 | reverse complement strand
GACTGATCAGGCCGGTGATCCGCGGAGTGACCTGGGCGGCGGCCGGGCCGGGCCAACCCAGCACGACGGCCAGCAACAGTGGCAGTCCGCAACAGACAGCACTCTTGTGGATCATTGGATCACCGTTGGTAAGCGGGCAGGTAGTGCATGTACACCTCCAGCACCAATGAGGCCATCGCGGTCCAGTAGACCTTGTTGCGTCCCACGACGCTGGCCTGCTCGGACATTCCCGTCGGAACGTCCCAACTGCCGTCTTCGTTCTGCTTTTCGAGAAACATCTCTCGGACTTGCGGGTGCCACTGATTCCAGTACTTGCCACCAGCCTGGTAGTTGCCCTGGATGGCGTAGTAGTGGAAGTAATAGAAGTAGGTGACTCCACCCGACTTGCCCCATTTGACCGGGACCTTGGCCATGTGGTCGAGGGCCTTGATGACCGTGGGATCATTGTAGTGGCCAAGGAGCTGCAGCGAGAGAATACCGGCAGCGGTCGTGTGCGGTCCTTGCGACGGTCCGGTGTAACCGAACCCGCCCTTGGGGTGCGCACAACTTTTGATGTACTTCACGGCGTTGTCGATCGTCTTCTGCGGCACGGGAATTTCGGCGTTGTTGGCCGCTCGCAGGGCCACCACCTGCATCACCGTCACGCTGACGTCCTGGGTACTGGGGTTGGGCTGGTACCGCCAGCCACCGCGCTTCGACTGGCAGCGGACGATCAGGTCCACCGCTTTCCTGACCGCCTGCTCGAGCTCCGGATCGGGATCCATTCCGTACATCTCGGCCATGCACAGCGTGGTCAAGCCATGCGAGTACATCGGACCCGATCCCGGAATCCGCTTCGAACGGAACAGGCCGCTGTCCTGCTGGGTCCGAAGAATGTACTTCTTGGCCCGTTCGAGCACATCGGCGTACGGGCCTCGACCGGGAACGTGTCCCAGGCCCATGATCGACAGGATCGCCATCGCGTTGGGAGCATTGCAGTCGTCCCAGGCCCCGTCCATCGGCGACCCGTCGCGAATCTGCACCCCGGCCATGTACTTGACTGACCGCCCAAGAGACCCGCTCACCTGGTCAATGATGTCCGTCTCGGTCAGGATGTCGGCCGTCGCCGCCTTGGCAGCCGGTTTCTTGGGCTGAGCTCGGACCGGACGTGTCGTTCCGGCCACGAAGATCCCCCAGGTGACGGCCACGGCCAGGCCGACAACCAGAGTCGCGGTGGGCCAGCGGAAGGCGAATCGAGAATTGGTCATGGAGCGCCAGTGAGTTGAGTGAATCGGCGATGTGCCGAAAAGAGTGTTCGGATGGGGGGGACCGGTTTACCTTTGATATGCAGGCAGGAAGTGCATGTAGACTTCAAGAATCAGCGAGGCCATCGCCGTCCAATAAACGCGATTGCGTCCGACGACGCCGGCCCCTTCAGAGCCCCCGGGAAGATTCCAGCTGCCGTCTTCACGCTGCTTTTCGAGCAGCATTTCCCGAACCCTGGGATGCCACTGATTCCAGTACTTGCCGCCAGCCTGGTAGTTGCCCTGGATGGCGTAGTAGTGGAAGTAATAGTAGTACCTGATCCCGCCAGCCGTGCTCCATTTGACTGGAAGCGTTGACATCCAGTCCAGGGCCTTGATGACGGTGGGATCGTCGTAATGTCCCAGGAGTTGCAGCGAGAGAATCCCGGCTGCGGTCGTCGGAGGTCGCTGGGCCGGACTCTGATAGCCAAAACCACCCTTGGGATGGGCGCAGCTCTTGATGTACTTCACCGCGTTGTCGATCGTCTTCTGCGGCACGGGAACCTCTGCGTTGTTGGCCGCCCGCAGAGCCACCACCTGCATCACCGTTACGCTGACGTCCTGCTGGCTGGGGTTGGGCTGGTACCGCCAGCCACCGGCCTTCGACTGGCAGCGGACGATCAGGTCCACCGCTTTCCTGACCGCCTGCTCGAGATCCGGATCGGGGTCCATTCCGTACATCTCGGCCATGCACAGCGTGGTCAGGCCGTGCGAGTACATCGGGCCGGCCCCGGGAATCCGCTTCGAACGAAACAGGCCGCTGTCCTGCTGGGTCCGCAGGATGTACTTCTTGGCCCGTTCGAGCACATCCGCGTACGGGCCGCGACCGGGCACGTGGCCCAGGCCCATGATCGACAGGATTGCCAGTGCGTTGGGGGCGTTGCAGTCGTCCCAGGCCCCGTCCATCGGCGATCCATCGCGGATCTGCACCCCGGCCATGTACTTGACCGACCGATTCAGTGACCCGGTCACCTGGTCAATGATGTCCCTCTCGGTCAGGATGTCGGCCGTCGCCGCCTTGGCAGCCGGTTTCTTGGGCTGAGCTCGAACCGGACGTGTCGTCCCGGCGACGAAGATCCCCCAGGTGACGGCCATGGCCAGGCCGACAACCAGGGTCGCGGTGGGCCAGCGGAAGGCGACGCGAGGAATGGTCATGGAGTGCCAGTGGGTTGAGTGAATCGGCGATCTGCCGTGTTTTTTTTCTTGGAGAGGCAATTGGGGATCAGGACAGTCCCATCAGCCGGCGAATCCCGACGTCAATCGAGTAGACGACCACCAGCACCACCAGCACCAGCCAGTTGTCCCAGATCGTCGCCTGGTCCTGACGCCGCGTGGTCAAGGTCTTACCGGTCAACAACGGCCCGAGTGAACCAAGCTGGTCCAACGGAATCAGTTTGCCGCCGGTGGCCTGTGAGAGTCCTTCGAGCGTGGCACGGTTGAGTTGCGGCTGGCGGAATTCCTCCGGGGCAATCATCACGTTCAGCAATGCCTCGGCGCCCTGCTCGGCAGCTCCTGTCGGAGGAGTGAAAGACACGGCGTGCTTGCCGGCTTCCTCGGGCAGAAAACTGCCCCGGTAGAATCCCTCACGGCGAGAATCTCTCTGCAGTTCGACGGTCTTGCTCCCCCCGGGGCCATTGATGGCCACGGCCAGTTTTTCTTCCTCGCGGGGCTTCCCGTCCGCGTCAAGGAACGCCGTCAACTCGATCGTCGCTTCCTCTCCGGGCTGGACGCGCACCGGTCGAACTTCGATGAAGCTCTTGGCTCCACCTTTCTCATCTCGCGGCGCCATGAACCTCAGGCTCTGGCCCCAGAACTTGTAGAAGAAGCGATCTCCGACGGTGCGTCGCCAGAGCCAGGTCGAGTCGGTGGCAATGAACATCACCTTGCCGGCCCCGGCCGGGTGCCACGAAATCAAAGGCAACTTGCCCTGGGCCAACCGCACCGACGGGTTCCAGGCCAGCACCTCGGCTCCGGCCGCCGGACGCTCAACAGCCGCGCACCAGTAGTACTCGGGCATTCCGCTCCAGACCACCTGGTTTCGGCCCGTATCTTCATAAAGCCGCATCGTCTCGTGCACGGCTCCGCTGGCCGAGCCCTCCATCCGAAACGGCTCGAACACCTTTGCCTCACGACCAGCCACGCCTTCCCGGACCACCACCGGCAACAGCTCCTGGAAATCCGGCCCGTAGGCGTGGGGCATGTGTTCGGACCCCGCCTCGACGATCAACCCAACCCCCAGTTCCTGGACGGCGCGGATCAACAGGTCCTCGCGTTCCCGATTGAGGAATTCCGGCGAGACATCTCCGAGCACGATCACGTCGTACTCGCCGATCTCCTCGATCGTCGCCGGAAAGGCCTTGTCCTGTTCGGCTTTCGGCTGCCGCCGCCATTCGGTTTCGACCACCACCTCGGGGTCGTCTTCACTGAGTCGGCCGGCCACTCCGTTGTCGCGCCGCATGGCGTTCTTCAGGAACCGGAAGTCCCATCGGGGGCGGCCGTCGAGCAGCAGCACCTTGAGTTTCTCTTCGCTGACCCGCACGTAGGCCACGTCGTGATTGTTGGCCCGCAGTTGCTGGCTCTCATTGGGATGCTCGGGCACCCGCACCTCCAGGTACTGCGGCCCCGATTCCTCGGCGACATAGGTCAGTTCGACCTGCTGTTGCTCGGTTCCGCTGAGCACCAGTTCCTTGGTCGCGAGCACCGTCTCGCCTTCGCGACTGTGCGAGACGAGTTCGACCTTGATGGGTTGCCCGTCGAAGCCGTGAGCCTCGATCGTGGCGTGCACCCGCACCGTGTCCTTCTTGGCCACCAGCCCGCTGGTGTAGACGTCAATGATGGCGACGTCCTGGATGTCGGCGGTCGAGCCGACAGGTACGGTGAACACCGGAGCGCCGTCCCGGCGATATCCGCGTGCCGCTGCCGCCGCGTCAGCAGGGCTGGCTCCGCCGGTGTTTTGACCGTCGGAGAACAGCAGCACGCCTGTGACCCGCTGGCCGGCAGCCCGGTCGAGCACGCCCAGCACGGCGTCGCCGAGATAAGAAGCGTTGGGTTGCGTGACAGCAATCCCCGCCTCTTCTTCACCTTCACCTTCACCGTCACTCTCACCATCGTCCCAGAGTTCAATCGGTTCCAAGCGACGAGCAAAGGCGAAGTACTGCACGTCGTACTTTTCTGCCAGCTTGTCGAAGACCTCCTCACGAGCGACCTCGACGGCCTCTTCAGCCAGTTGCACTCGCCCGTATCCGGTGATCGTTTCCCGGACCTCAGCGTCCAGCGATTCGTCATCTCCGACGGCCAATCCCGCCGCTCGCGCGACCGCCAGGCGTTCCTCATCGGTCTCGAACGGACCCGCCGGCAACTGCATGCTTTGCGACGCATCGAAGACGACCGCCAGGATCGGTTTCTTGTCGATCTCCTCGGTCAGTCGCAACACAGGACTGGCAAGCACCAGGATCAGCATCGCCAGCACGAAGACGCGGGTGACGGTCAACGCCACCCGGAAGCCGCGACGGACCGTCGCCAGGTTGGCTTTCTGGCGAGTGTAAATGAACCAGCCTGCCGGAATCACCAGCAACAGGGCGTAAAGCCACAGTGGACGCTGGAACGCAATATGGGTGTCCGAGATGTTGACAACCATCTCGTCGGCCACGCCAATCGACCGCAACAACGACTCAAGCATCCTCGGACTACGCCCCCCTCCGTGGTCGGCTCAGTGAGCCACACGCGGAGTCACTTCTTTGGCCCTTTCGTCCGGGCCCGCGACAACTTCTTGAAGTAGTCACGGATGAAGCCCCGGTAGGCCTTCGGTCCTTCCTCGCGCAGTCCCTGCAACAACTCCTCCCGTTCCTTGGGTTGCATCTTCATGATCACCCGCCGAGTGGCCACGTCCAGTTTGCTCAGGTCCACCAGCACCTGCTCGGCCTCCTGACCGTCAGGGTCCTGGTTTCCGATCAACTGGTTGGCCAGCGTCGGCTGTGGCGGCATCGGCTGGTTCTTCTGCTGATCCTGCGGCGGCTGATTTTTCGGGTCACCGGGCTGCTGTTGATCCGGGTTCTGCTGCTTCTGCATCCGCTGCATCATCTTGCGAGCCTGCTGCATCAACGCCTGCTCCAGGGTCTGCTCGAGACTCTGCTGTTGTTGCTGTTGTTGCTGTTGTTGCTGTTCGCCCTGCTCGGACTTCTGCTGGGCTTTCTGCAACTGGTCCTGCAGGTTCTGTAGCGACTTCTGGTCGCTCTTCAACGCCCGTTGGGCCATGTCGAGTTCCTCGAGCCGCTGCAACTGCTGGCGGTTGCGTTCCTGCTGCTCGGGATCGGCAGCCTCCTTACCATTCTCCTGCTGCTTCTTCAGCTTCTCCTTCAGATCACGAATCATCTTCTCGAAGCGAGGATCCAGTTCGGCACGCAGGCCTCCCAGGGCTGGAAGGAAGAACTCCTCTTCCGCTTCTTCATCACCCTTCTTCTTCTCACCCTTCTTCTCACCATCCTTTTTGGCGTCCTCGTTCTCCTTGGTCGGATCGCCCTCCTGGGTGTCCTGTTCCTTGGGCGGGATCTTGTAGTCCTTGTCCTCGGGCTTGTAGGGCCGATCGGGGAAGTCGGGCTGACGCTTGGAGTTGAGCAACTCGGCGGTCTTGTCGAGTTTCTTGTCGGACTTCTTCGCAGTCTCCTCCTGCAGGTCCTTCAAAGCGTCGAGCAGTTCCTTGGAGGAGAGATCCTGGAGGCTGGATTTCAACAGGTTCTCTTCCTTGCCCTTGAGTGCCTCGAGGTCCTTCTGCATCGCCTTGAGGTATTCCTTGAGATCCTCCAGGGCGTCACGGGCCAGTTCGGCGTTCTGTTCGAGCAGGTCTTTTTTGAGATCCTGCATCGCCTGTTTCATGTCGTCGCGGCTGTCCCGCTGGGCCCGGGCCAGCGCGTCCATCCGTTTCTGGATCGCCTCGAGATCCTTCTGGACCCGGTCGGCCTTCTTGTTGATCTCCGGCAGCTTGGTGTCCTGCTGCTTGGGCTGGGTGGCCTTCTGGAGATCCTCGGCGATTTGCTTGAGCGGATCGACGGCGGCCTTTTCAAAGGCCTGTTCCAGCTGTTTCATCTGCTCGGCCACCTGGGGCGGCACCAGCGGATTCTCCTCGGCCTGCTTCGCCAGTGCGCCCAGGTCGTTCTTGACCTGTTCGGAGAGCTTGGCGTTGTTGTTTTCCTCGGCCAACAGCTTCGCGAGTTCCTTCTTCAACTCGGCGAGCTTCTTCTGCTCCTCCGCATCGAGCTCGACCGGCTTGTCCTCTTCGGGCTTCGCCTTGGGGTCGTCCTTCTTCTTGGTCTTGTCCTCGGCGTCCTTCTTCGCCTGCTCCTGTTTCTCCTTGTCGGCCTCCTCCTTGGCCTTCTCGATCTTCTCGGTCAGTTCCTTGTAGTCCTGCTCGAGTTCGTTTGATTTCGCCTGGATCTTCTTCTGCTTCGAAATCAGATCGACCAGCTTGTCACGGAAGGTGTCGGTCTGTTTTTCGAGTTGTTCAAACTGCTTGTCGGCAGCGCTGTTGTCGTTTTTGATCTGGATCACGTAGTCGATCGTCTGACCGCTCTGCCCCTTGCCGTCGCGCACCTCGACCCGGTAGGTCAACGTGTCACCGGTTTTCAGCCCCCGATCGGCCAGGTCCAGCGTGACCTCCCGACGATCGTTCTGCAGCGGCGGACTGAGTGTCACAATCGGCTCGCCGACGAACGCATCCTGGTCAGCCGTCTTCACGCTCAGCACGACCTCTTTCACCCCGAAGTCGTCAAAGGAGGTGATGAAGACCGGAACGGGGCGTGGCTGAGTCAGCACCAGCGTCTGCCGTGGCCGTTCAATGATCACCTGCGGCGGGTTGTCCGGGATGGCCACGATCTTGGCCTCGGCCATCGTCTTGTTGTAGCGATCGGCTTCATTCTTCAACTGCACCCGGTACAGCCCGTTCTCCATCAGCGAAAACGTCCCGGTGAACAGGCGCTGTCCGTCCTTCACGTCAGACGTCTCGGGAATCTCGGTTTCCGGAACCAGTTCCAGCGATTCCTCGCGCCCGGTCGGCACCAGCTTGACGACGGTCTCCTGCGCCGGGGGCATTGTGCCCGAGGCACCCCAGACGGCCTGGCCGCCGTGGAGGGTGAACATCATGCCGGAGATCGTTCGGCCGGCCAGCCCGACAGCTGCCGCGGGAACCTCAAGCACCACGCGTTGTCCGGACTCGGGCAGATCGCCGACGCGGAATCGCGACGCGGTCCCCGCCTTGCCCTCGCCGACCAGGTCCTCTCCCCAGAACGCCCTGTGCTCCCAGCCCTGGCCGTCGTGCCACTTGAGCATGATCTCTCGGGGCTGCTGGTTGGGCGGCAGGTAGACCTCGGCAAACAGCACGTCGCTGGTGCCCACCTGGAACGGTTCGGCCGCCTTGGTGAACCCGTGCGAGTGGACCGCGGCATTGGCAGGATCGGTGTGAGCATCCTTGCCGGCAAGCGATTCGAGCTGCCATGTCCCGCTGGCCGCCGAACCCTCGGGGCGAGTCGCGCCGAACCAGGTCCGCGGTGTGCGGTCTGCTACGTTCTGCTGCACCCGCTTCAACTCGAGAAATTCAACCTTCCCCTCCTGGATATCGCCTTCGGCGATGACATCCACAAACACCTTGCTGCCGATCGGTCCCTCCACATCAGCCACCGGCGACGACCGCTCGGGCTTTTCCATGTACTCGGGATACGACAACCGGGTGGAAACGCCGACGATCTCCGGCCGCGCCAGCATCTTCACACGGAAACGCTTCGTGTAAGTCCCCCCGCCACTGACCCGATAACGAAACTCGTACTCGAGTCCCTTGAGCGTCAGCTTGGAGATCCGTTGATCGCCGGCCTGCTTGAAAGGGGGCAACGTGTGCCGCAGCAGCACCGGCTCGCCCTCGTCGTTTCGCGTCTCGATCGTCAACTGCAGCCGCTCGTCCTCGTAAAGGCTGCGGTCATCGGACAGCGTGGCCAGGAACACGACGTCGTCACCGCGGACGACCGCTCCGTCGTCACCCTCTTTCACCTGGTCGCGGTTGCCCACCGCGACGGAGTAGGCCACGTGGCCAGCCGGCGGAATGTCAGCAAACGGGTTGAAGCCCCGCGCCATCGCCGTGGTCACGCCGGGAATGAAAACCACCGCCAGCCCCAGAACGCCGATCGTCGCCACCGCACCGGCACGTTGCAGGTTGTGGATATCGAGCACCTTGCGGGGGTTGAATCCGCGGATACGTTCGAGCGCTTCGGAGATCAGCCGTCGGTGGAAGGCCTCCGAAATCGGCACCGCCCGGCTCTCATCTTCGAGATCAATACAGGTCACCAACCGGTTGTGAATCTTGGGCAACTGGGTCTCGATCCGGCGAGCCACCAGCACGTTGGAGAGACGGCGGAACAGGGGCCGCAACACGCCGGCGATCACCGCCCAGGTCGTGGGCACCACCAGCAACACCAGTGCCAGGGCTCTCAACGTGGTCCACTCCGACGGCGCCGCACTCGAGACGACAAAGTCGGTCATCGACAACACCACCACCAGCAGCAGGCCCAGCCCAAAACTGGCCAACAGGCCCGTGATCACCCACGTCGACCGCAACAGTACCCGCGTCCGTGACACCAAACTGCGGATCGGCGACGTATCGGTTGCGGAAATTCCCGCCGACGGGTTGTGCCGGCCGTTACCGTTACTCGAATGGTCACTCGTCATGAGTCGTTCCTACCAAGCGGTGAGGGGCCAACGCATCGACGTCGGCTTGTGTGTAGACAGTGTATTCAATGTCGGAACAGGAAGGTTGTCAATCGCGGTATTTGGGCGTAAAAACCCGGATCCAGCAGGCTCACTCGCTCGCTGCACCCGTCGGGGCCTCCTCGGTCACATCCGCCCCGGTCATCCGTCCGACCCAGCCCCCGGGACTCAGTTGCTTGATCCGCTCCATCGCCTTGTCGTCCTCCTCACCAGCGACCTGTCCGCTGAGTGTCGAGAGCAGGAACTCAACCGCGATGACCAGGAACATCACGTAGATCAGCCATCGCCAGATCTCGTTCTGGGTCCCGGGTTCTCCGAATTTCTGCTGGGCGTCGGCACTGGCGTCGACCACCTTCAGCGTCTCGCCGGCCACCAACCCCTCGAGCATGGCCGCCGTTTCGATTTCGATCCGCTCCATCCGCTGACCGGCTTCGCTGGTATCATCAACGCGTTCGAGGTTCCCGCCGATAGTCTTAAAGTCGGACTCACCGGAAGCCAGGTTGACCGCAAATGCCAGCCGTCCCTCCTTGGGCCGAGCCGTGTTGCCTCCGCTGACCTCGACTTCGTAGAACCCCTGGTGCACCGTTCGGTCAAACGCCCCGACCAACCGGGCCCGGGACCGCTGGAACTGTTCCAGGGGATTGACCTGTCCTCCGGGTCCGGTCACCTTGGCCGAAACCGGATCCCAACTGGCCTCATCGGCAAAGAACTCAGCGGTTCCTCCCGCCCCCACCACGCTCGGACCACCCAGTTCCGGCTGCTTCATCACGTGGCTGACCATCCGCAGCAACAGCGGCACGAATTCGGGCCGCATCGGCAGGTTGGTCCATTTCGAGTGAAACGGGAAAGAGGAAAGAACGACCTGGCCGTCTCCGTAACGCCCCTCGATCACTGCCGGCGCATCGCTGCCGGCAAAGGCCACCAGCGGCCAACTGCTGCCGCGTTCCTCGGGAAGACTCAACGCGAAGTGGCGGTACACCTGCACCCGGGTCAGGTAGGGCGTCTTGCCACCGGCAAACACCGAGAGGATTTCGTTAGAGAAGTCGATGTTGGCGAAGCTCGAAAACGTCTCGGTCTTGGTCGGATCCCCGACGGCGGCTGCCAGCGAGGCCGCCAGCATCGGGGCCTGGTCATCGTTGGGATCGGGGAAGAACTGCTTGGTGTAAATCTCGGGATTGACCTTCTCGCCGGGCAGCATGATCAACCCGCCACCCTTGTTGACGAAGTTCCTCAACAACGTGAAGCGTGCCGCGTCGAGTTGCCCGCAGTCGGCCAGGATCACCACCACCGCCTGGTTGAGCGCATCGGCGTTGAGCTCGGCCTGGGGAATCTCACGGACATCCAGTGATCGCACGAAGTCGCGGCCAGTTGCGACCGGGATTGCCGGCGTGTCGTCCGCATCCCCGTCAGCCGGCTCGCCCTCGGGTGTCTCCTCATCTTCGGAGACATCGGTCGCCGTCAACGCGGTCTTCACGTAGAGCGCCGAATCCTCGAGCGGGTCGGGATTGGGATTGCCGTTGACCAGCAACACGCCGACCTGGGGTCGAACGTCCAGCGTGAAGCGGAAGATGTTGTCGTCGAGAAACGGGTCGCTGGGAATCTCGAACTGGCCTTTGAGCATTCCCGGCTCGGTGGGGACGTAGATCACCTCCAGTTCGTCGGTCTTACCGGCCGCCACGGCCATTGTCTGCCGATCGACCTGCTGCCCGTTGATGCTGGTCGTCACGGCAAAGCCGCTGGAGGTGTTCTTGGTGGGCGAGAGATTGCGGACACGCGCCCGCAGGGTCACCGGCAGGCCGACAATCACCCGGGCCGGGGTCGGCGCGTCACCGATCACGGCCTTGTTGTTCAGGGGGCGACCGCTGCCGACGTTGACCAGCCGCAACTCGGTGTTCGCGGGCACCTTCACCGCGCTCTCGCCACCTCGGAACTCCTCCCAGCCGCTCTGCTGCAGGTCGGTGAAGAGGTAGACGACCGGTTCCTGGAACTTGGACAGTTCGGCGTTGTCGCCGGAAAACAGCTGGGAAAAGGCCGCATAGAGATTGCCTCGAGATGGACCGGTTTCGAGGTTGTCGATCTCGTTGGAGATCTCTTCTGTCGACGCCTGGAACCTCCGCAACAACTGTTCGGGACGCTCGCCGACCCGAATCAGCGTCACGTGGTCTCCGGGCTTGACGTTGGATCGCTGCGGATTGAGCAGTTCCCGAGCGGCCCCCTTGGCACGATCCAGGGCGGTGACACCGTCGGTCACCGCACCCATGCTGGCTGACGTGTCGAACATCAGCACCACGTCGCGACTGCCGGCCCCACCACCGAAAAGCGATTCCCAGTAATCGGGCATCCGCATCCGCGAAACGGCAAAGACCAGGAACAGCAGGAACAACGTCCGCAGCAAGGCGATCAGCCACTCGAGGAACTTCATCCGCCGCCGCTGCTGAACATAGCTGTCGAACAGGAACCGGAAGGTGCTCAGATCGACCGTTTTCAGCCGGTGCAGTGTCAGCAAGTGCAGCAGGACAGGAATCAATGCCAGTGGCAAAAACCACAGCAACAGCGGGTTCGTAAACAGGGTGGTCAGTCCGCCCACTGGATGGTCCTTGTCGGTGTTGAGGCTCGAGAATTCTCGAAACCGCTAGAAAATCCGGCTCCGCTTGTCGAGATAGGCGGCCAGGAACCGGTCGTACGGCTTCGACGTATCGCACAGTTCGTAGCTGATCCGACGCTCGAAGCAGTCTCGCTTGACCTGATCGGTGAACTTGTTGATCCGGGACAGGTAACGACGGCGGAGACTCTTGGGATTGGCCACCACACGGCCGGCTCCCTCCATGTCCTTGAACCGAGTCAACCGGTCGTAGGGGAATTCCAGTTCGGCCGGATCCATGGTGTGAAAGACGATCACCTCGTGATTGTTGTGCCGGAAGTGCCCCAGCCCGCTGGCGATCGCTTCCTCGTTGTCGATCAGGTCACTGATGACGATGATCAACCCCCGCCGCTTGGTCCGCTCGGCGGCCTCGTGCAGCACGGCTCCCACGTCGGTTTCGCCACCGGGTTCAACGCCGTCGAGCGAATCGAGGATGCGGCGGAACTGGGTCGGGTGTGCCTTGGGAGGAATGAACTTCCGCACTCCGGTGTCGAACTCGATCAACCCCACGGCATCGTTCTGCCGCAGCAGCAGATAGGTCAGCGCAGCGGCCAGGTATGAGCCCCAGCTGAGCTTGGTCTGGTCACCCGAGCCGAAGTTCATCGAACTCGAGCAGTCCAGCAGGATGTAGGCCCGCAGGTTCGTCTCGTCCTCGTACAACTTGACGTAGTACTTGTCCGAGCGGGCGACGATCTTCCAGTCCAGGTTGCGGAGTTCGTCGCCGGGCGAATACGCCCGGTGATCGAGGTATTCGACGGAGAATCCGTGGTACGGGCTGCGGTGGCGTCCGGTCAGAAACCCTTCGACCACCTGCTTGGCCACCAGTTCCATGTTGCCGACGCGATGGAGCCCGGCGGGATCGAGGTATTTCTGGTTTGCCGCCATCGTGGCTGGCCTCGGTAGAGAAAGTTCAGAGAATCACCGCGGCCGACCTACAACTCCTCGCTGGTCTGGTCGCAGAGATCGCCGATGATCTTGTCGGTCGTCACGCCATCGCTCTCGGCCGAAAAACTGGTCACCAGCCTGTGTCGAAGTACCGGGAAGGCCACGTACCGGATGTCATCGATCGAGGCGTGGAACCGGCCTTCCAGCAGCGCGTTGGCCTTGGCGCCCATCAACAGTGCCTGGCAGGCTCGCGGACCGGCGCCCCAGGTCAGGTAATCCTTGACGAACTGTGGAGAATCGTCGCTGAAGGGTCGTGTGCCGCGGACCAGCCTTACGGCGTAAGCCGCGATGCTCTTGCCAACGATCACCTTCCGCACGACCTGCTGCAGTTGCATGATCTCGGCGGCATCCAGCAGCGAGTTCAATTCGGGCTTGTCCTGAGAAGTGGTCGTCTCGGCTATCTGCAGTTCCTCTTCGAACGTCGGATAGTCGATCAGGATCCGGAACATGAACCGGTCGAGCTGGGCCTCCGGAAGCGGGTAGGTGCCTTCCTGTTCGATCGGGTTCTGGGTTCCCAGCACCAGGAACGGACGCGTCAGATCGAACGTCTGTCCGGCAATGGTGACCTGGTACTCCTGCATCGCCTGCAACAGGGCGGCCTGGGTCTTGGGCGGGGTCCGGTTGATCTCATCACCGAGGATGATGTTGCCGAAGATCGGGCCCTTGACGAACTTCATCTGACGCCGACCGGTACCCTCTTCCTCCTCGAGGATCTCGGTGCCAACGATGTCACTGGGCATCAGGTCGGGAGTGAACTGGATCCGGCTGAAATCCAACGAGAGCATCTCGGAGATCGAGCTGATCATCAGGGTCTTGGCCAACCCGGGAACTCCCTCGAGCAGGCAGTGCCCCTGGGCGAACAGGGCGATCAGCACCTGCTTGAGCACTTCCTCCTGGCCGATGATCACACGGCTCAGCTCATTGGTCAGCTTGCCGTAGATCTCGGCCGCCTGTTCGGCTGCCTTCAGATCCTGCTCGTCAACTTGTCCCGCGCCGGCGTTCAAATCAGTCGCCATGTGTCCCTCGCTGCTTGGGTCCGCAGCCTCCATGCCGCCCCCAACGGCCGGCATCCGTGGCCCCAAGCTACAAGGATCCATCCGCCAGTCAACCGAACGCACCGGAATCGGCTGATGGGTCGGGACTCCGCTAACCTGACAGAACTTGATCGAAGCCAACTGACCTTCCGTCGGCCGCGGGTCGCAGCAGACTCGGACGCCGTCAGTTCCCACTTCCGGGCTTCTGCCAGGGCACCTCGCCGTACCTCTGCAACTGCCTCCTCAGCGCCGCCGACATCTCGCGAAACACCCGGGGATTTTTCCGCGAGAGGTTGGTCTTCTCCAGCGGATCACTCTCCAGGTTGTACAGTTCCAGCGGCGCGAACGGGCTGTTCTGCAACAGTTTCCACGGTCCCCGCCTCAGGGCCTCGATCGTCTTCCCGGCATAACGGGCCCCACCCTCACGGCGGCTGAAGAACCACAGTTTCCGGAGTTCGTTCTGCGGTTTACCTCGGAGCGTCGGCAGGATGCTGCGTCCTTCGATCCCCTTGGATACCGGTGCCCCCGCCACCTCACAGACAGTCGGGAACAGGTCCATCGACAACGCCATCAGGTCGCTTTTGGATCCCGCCTCGATCCGGCCGGGCCACGCGGCGCAGGTCGGCACCTTCAACCCGCCCTCGTAGACACTCTGCTTCCCGTCCCTCAAACGGCCGTTGTTGGCTCCGACGCTCAGTTGTCCACCGTTGTCCGACGAAAAGATGACCAGCGTGTTCTCTGCCTGGCCGTTGGCCTTCAACGCCGCGAGCACTCTCCCGATCCCATCGTCCATATGCTCGATCAACGCCACCAGCCTCGCCCGCCGCTTCTCGATCTTCGGCTCCCGATCCAACACCCGCTTGACCCAGTCCTCCGGTGGCTGGATGGGGGTGTGTGGCGCGTTGTAGGCCAGGTAAAGGAAGAACGGACGGTTGTCCCGTCTCGCGGCGGCCACTTTCAGGTAGTCGACGGCCCACTGAGAAAACAGATCGGTGGCATGGCCTTTCGGGTCGATCGTCGTTTTGTCCTTCCTCATATAATTGATGCCGTGGCGTCGGTGGTTGTAGTAATCATCCATCATGTCGCCGAGAAACCCGCGGAAATGCGCGAACCCGCGGTCGTTGGGCAGGTTCGGTGCGGCCAGGCCCAGGTGCCACTTCCCGACCATCGCTGTGTGATACCCGGCCTTGGCCATTGCAGCGGGCAACAACACCGCGTCGTGCCGCAGGTATCCCCAGTTGTTCCTGGGGTGGGTTCGGATCACACCGGGCACGCCGACCAGGTCTTGGTACCTCCCGGTCAACAATGCGGCTCGGGTCGGTGAGCAGACCGGGCAATTGGCATAGAAGTTGGTGAAGGTCATCCCCGAAGCCGCCAGGCGATCGATATGCGGTGTGCGCATGTCATCGGCTCCCTGGCAAGCCAGGTCACCGTAACCCAGGTCGTCGACCAGGATCAGCAGCACGTTGGGCCGGGGCAACGACTCCTCGGCGCAACCCGACTGAACCGCCGCCAGATTCCATCCCAGGAATGCCACGCAAACCGCCAGCCCGAACACGCGGCCACCTCCCGGTCTCGACCCACCTCGCTCACGCATCATTCCGATCTCCATCACCGGCCAACTTCACCTGGTCACTCCGACGCTCGATCCGCTCGACGACGATCCTCATCCCCGCTCGAGCCGCCCGCATCCGACACTCGCCGAGCAATTCGGCCACTCTCCGACCGACTGCACCCTGCGGTTCTCCCGACGGCATCAGCCCCGGGACCACCAGCAGGTGACGGCACCGCAACCGTCGTGCCCGCCCCATGGCCCTCTCCAGGCGCCGCATCACGCCGCGACGGATGACCGGCGACGACGAGGCGAATGTCACGCGACCGAAGTCCACCACAGCTTCGATAGCAGACAACTCGACCCGGTTGCGTTCCAGCGCGACCGCCAGGTCCCGTTGCCAGGCCTCGGGCCGTTTCAGTACCGTCTCATCGCAAACCACCCGCCACCCGGCCGCAACCGCCCGAGAGACCAGCACCTCGGGACCATCACCGACGTCCTGCCGCAACGATTCCAGATCGATACCGGCCGGGACGTCCCGTCGTGATACATCACCGGCGACAGCCCCAGCGTTGCCCAGGACAACTGGCAGACCGGCGACGGTCGACCACTGCAGGAAACTCCGTCGGCTGCAACAGGGCAATCCTGCCGCCGACAACTGATGGCGAGACTGGCTCACGAGAATTCCTCCCACATCCGCTCAAACTGCTTCGAGAAATCTTCAACAAAACGAGGTTCACCGGTCACCAGGAAGTTCTCCTGGTTCCGGTTGGCCGCCGAACGGGTCCAGTTGTAGCTGCCGTTGAGCAGCAGGCGGTGATCGAAAATCGCGAACTTGTGATGCATGTGATCATCGGTCCGGTCGATGCGCAAATCGACTCCGGCCGATAGCAGCCGGTCGATATCCGACCCGCGGTCGCCGGCCTTGTCGTCATCGCTGATCACCCGCACCTTCACCTTCCTCTGGTGAGTATCGATAATGGCGTCGGAGATACGGTCGTCGGTGATCGTGAACACGCAGATGTCGACGCTGTTTCGGGCACGGGCGAGCAGGCCCCGGATCTTTGCGGGGCAGTCGTCCTTCGGAGCGAAATACGAGTCGGCCTGGGGTGGTGGACCACCGGACACGTCGGCCGACTGCAGCATCTTGACGACCTCCTCAAGCCAGCCGATCGTCTCGATCGATTCCGGATCCACCAGGGACTCGCGGGCGAGATCAAATGCCACGCTGCGATAAAGCGCCAGGGCGTGGGGATCGGGATCGATGTGATCGAAGATCCGTTCCATCGCCTTCCGTTCACTTCGGGTCAACCGACGATCATCGATCGTCTGCTTGAGCATGGTGCGAACTTGTTGGGGATTCATGATTCGGACTCCTCACCGCTCCCATTAGCAAACAACTGGCCGACGCTGGCCAGTTTCGAGTCACTCAGGTATCCGTAACGATTGATCCACACTCCCGCAGCCTGACTGTCAGCAACAATCTTCAGGCGGCGATGAAAATCGGTGTCGGGACCGTATCCGTGCACCAGCGGATAAACGACCGCCCGCCGTCCCACTGCGGCGGTGGCCTGGGCGATCTTCCGTCGCTGGGCCGAATCCGAGACCGGGTGCGGCTCGTCGGGTTCGGGATACCTGTAGTCGACCAGCGACTCTCCCCCGGGATCCTCAACCGTCCCGTCAAACATGTCGAGCAGGCTGATCAGTGCCCGGACCAGCAACCGTTCATCCAGGCCCGGACGGCGGGCCATCAGTTCGTTGCCCCAGAAGGTGACCATCTGGGCCCAGTGCATGGTGTAGAGTTTTGGCGAAACCGCATCGGAGTGTTCGGCCACGCCGGCAAAGTCCAACCCGGTCACCAGCGTCCAGGGCGGCATGAAGGCGTGCGACATCAACTGGAGGGACGGGTCAACGGCGTCGATCGCCTTTCGCCAATCGCTGACCAGGTCGACCGACAGCGCCGCCTTCAACCTCAACCACTCGACCACTCCTGGTCGTGCCAGGGCCTCACGGCCCAGTCGGAAACGGCCCCGATCCCGATCGGCCAGTTCGGCCAGGTCCCCGTCGGTCAACGACGTCTCGAGCCACTCCTTGAGCCCCCCCACGTCGGACCGGATCCGGCCGAAGTCGAAACCGTGATCGGCCGCCCAGTTCTCGACATGCGTACCAAAGTCCTGGAAGACCTCACCCCACGTGTAGCAGGGGTACTCGGGCCAGTCGATCCGGAACCCGCTCACCTCCGGATACTCCCGCAGCACGTCGGCGGTGTAACAGCGATTCCAGTCCCTGACGGCGGGACTGGCCAGGCTGGCCGTGTCGGCCATCCTTCCCTCGGGAATCTCGCCGTCGGGCGTCCTGGGTCGGTCCTCGTCTCTCAGCCCCGACGGTCGCGCGGCGGGCAACTGCAGGAACACGTCCAGGCCCCGCTGCCTTGCCGCAGAAATGAACTCGCCGATCAGTGCCCCGTGCGTCTCGGTCAACTCGCCGGGTGTCCGAGGCGTGTAGGCGGATTCGGCATACAGTCCCGGCTCGGGCCGGTAGCTGATTTCACTCTGGACCCACAACGATCTCTTGCCGAACAGTGGCCGATCAAACAATCGCGGACTGCTGCCGGCGTCATCGGGCGGCTGAAAACTCCCTTCGCCTTCGGCCGACTCGGCGGTGACCGTCGGATTGAGTGCCACAGCCGTCGCGCCGGCGGCAGTCACATTGTCCAGGACCGGCTCGACCCCTTCGCTGAGGATGAAATCCCCCAGCACGGTGATTCCGACATACCGGCTCACTTCAGCGGACTCTCGTACCACACCACGTTCTTGCTTCCGCGTCCGGCGATCAGGATGTCCAGGTCGCCGTCACCATCAATGTCCACCGCGCGGATGTCATAGGATTCCTGGTTGCTGCCGATCAGGTGATTCTTGAAATGTCCCTTGCCGTCGTTCTCGAACCACCACGCCTCCTTGCTCCCGTAGCCACAGGTGGCCGCGTCGATGTCACCGTCACCGTCCATGTCGGTCACGACCAGGCAGTGTGGCTCCTTGAGCGTCTTGTGGATCTCGTGGATTCGGAACGCGGGGGCTTCGAACCACAACACGCCCACACCGTGACCGCGGGTGGCGATGAAATCGGTTTTGCCGTCTCCGTTGACGTCGGCAGGCTGGATATTGGTGGCCCCGGGCTGGTTGTCGGCCAGCAGGTGCTTGGTCCACGGCTTGGTCGGATCCTTGGGAGCCTCCCACCAGGCGAACCAGTTGCCCATCTTCGTCTTGTCCGACGGCCCCCCCTTGGCCGCGCTGGACGCATCCGGGCGACCGTCCCCGTTGACGTCACCGTAGCCCAGGTAATGGGAAAGCCCGGGAGCATCACCGACCGCGAAGATGTGGCGGTGCCAGCGATCGGCCTTCCGCGGACGTCGGGGCACCTTCAGCCACGCCAGCGAATTGGGGAAACGGCCGACCGGCTGGGCGCTGTTGGCCAACAGGTCGGGACGACCGTCACCGTCGATGTCGCCCTTGAGCAGACCGTGGATGCCGTTGACCTGGTCGTCCACCAGGTGAAATTTCCACTCCTGCTTCAACGGTTTCTTGGGCTGTTCGAGCCAGTACACCAATCCCGGCGAGTAGCGGGCTCCGATCCAGTCGAGATCCCCGTCACCGTCAACATCCATGAACTCCGAGTGGATGCACCCGTGCGCCGGGTTCGTCTCGATGATCGTTTCGGCCCAGTCGGGTCCGACAAACAGCCTGGTCTTTCCGTCGCTGTTGGCAATGATGTCGATCTTCTTGTCGCCGGTGAAATCCGCGGCGACGGCGTTGACGGTGTGTGCGCCACTGTGCACGACGTGCTTCTTCCACTCGGCCGCATCGGTCGATACGACCAGCACGGCCAACAACGGCAACAGCAACAGCAATCGGGCAGGGCGATGCATGAGTCCGGCTCCACGTGGGTCAATCGGATTGGTCGGGCGTATCAGGCTATCAGCCCCAACTCCCGAATTCACCCGAACCGAGTTCTTCTCTGCTTTGAGACCTTTTTTCCTCTTGCCCCGGTTGTCCCGACAGCATTTCTGCGGATAGTCCCTTGAAGACCCAACAGGTCGTCATTTCAACTATCGTGTCCTGCACGCCCCCTCCCTCCGGCAACCCGAGTCCTCGTCTATGAAAGTCCTTCTCAGCGGTGCCTCCGGCCTGGTCGGCACAGCCCTCTCCAAGTCCCTGT
>MDTE01039422.1_pt1 | contig 19419 bp, 17 predicted proteins | sample 811231 | NCBI WGS metagenome assembly MDTE01 (sample SAMN05326651, study PRJNA326480) | marine metagenome | isolation source: seawater | place: Indian Ocean: Red Sea | collected 2010 | reverse complement strand
ATGCGGAGCTTCCCGTTACGCTCTTTTAACTGGAAGATCTCCCAGCAATTCAGGTGCGCTACAAAATCATGCCTTTTACCGTGGCAAAACAGCTATTCAAGATAAACAGTTACCCGGGGCTCAGAGTATGCCTGAACTTTTTAAAAGATCAGGGTATGAAACTGTATTAATTGGGAAAATATCCCACACAGCTGATGGAAGAGTCTATTCATACAATGGTCAAGGGACAGGAAAACATGAAATGCCAGGGGCCTGGAATCGACTATCTACTCCGATGGGACAATGGAAAAGAGGATGGGGGATTTTCTTTGCATATGCTGACGGAAAGCATCGTGAAGACGGTCAGGGTCACAAGAACCTCATGCAATTTACTGTTGAAAAAGACACTGACCTTCCGGACGGGCTACTAGCTGAGAGTGCCATCTCAGAGCTAACAAAACTCAAAGCCGGTAAGAAACCTTTTTTCATGGGACTGGGTTTCTTTAAACCTCACCTCCCATTCGTTGCCCCCAAAAAAGACTGGGATGCATTTGAAAAAATAACCATTCCAGATCCCGAAGACAGGAAGCCATTTGATTCACCCTACAAGCACAGTAGCGGCGAATTTTTTAAATATTCGACCCCTTACGAAAAGAAGCGACCCCTCAATCATAAGTCTGCAAATATGGCAAGACGCGCATACCTCGCTTGTGTGCGATACGTTGACCGACAAATTGGCAAGGTCCTTCAACACCTCGAAAGGACCGGCCTTGCAAAGAACACAGTCGTTGTGGTCTGGGGCGATCATGGCTGGCATCTAGGTGATGCGCAACAGTGGGGAAAACATACACCTTTCGAAATTGCGAACCGCAGTGTCCTTATGATACGAACTCCTGACGTTAAAATAGGGTTCTCAACAAATGCCCTCGCTGAAACACTGGACATTTATCCTACATTACTTGATTTATGCGAACCTGAATTCAATGAGACACACTATCCTCTGGACGGTATTTCTCTGGGTCCGGTACTCAGAGGCGAAAAAGAGTCGGTCCGTGAATATGCGACCAGTTACTGGAAAGACTCGATAAGCATCCGTTCTAAAACGCATCGACTCGTTGCCAAGATAAAGAACGGTAAAATAATCAATAAGGAACTCTATGATCTTAGTGAAAGGTTGGACACTGTTGAAAATATTTCATCTGAGGAGTCCGCAATTGAAGAGGAACTAACGAAGCAGATTTCAAATACAAATTAATTCAGGGCAACCTAACTAGCATTGGATTCGGAGGGCTTGAAAGTTAATCTTACCCGCATCCTCTCAAGGTGAGGTTCATGATCGATCTGAGGTTCCTGAAAAAGGTAGAATCCTCTCTTTTCAAAGAACAGGATCCTTTTCCGGCAGTCCTCCTTGATAGCATCAATGTCTGAATCTTCCCTGTACCAATCAGTCTCAGCAAGGAGTAATCTTTTTGGATTACAAAACCTGCTCACTAGCTCATCCTGATAATCTTGGATTGATGAAAAAATAGACATTATGAAATTCTAATTAGGTTTGGCTGAAGCACCTCTGCGCAATTTCCTCGCCAGCGATTCTTCCTGTTGTCCAAGCGCTCTGAAAATTAAAGCCCCCAGTCAAACCATCAATATCCATCACCTCACCGGCAAAAAATAAATTTTCCACTGAACGACTTTCCATCGTTCTAAGATCAAGGTCCCGCAAAAGAACACCTCCACAGGTCACGAACTCTGATTTATTCAGACTCTTTCCTGACACCTTAAATTCCTCGGCTATCAGTGAATTAATGATTCGCAAAGTTGCCTGCTTAGTTAGTTCAGACCAGGTCTGATCATCAGTAACTTCTGCCTTAGAGACAATCCGTTTCCATAGCCTATTAGGAATTTCCTTTATCGGACTCCTTTTCATAATCTTTCTTGGACCATTTAAATTTCTTTCTAATTCAATTCGCTGACTCAGTTGTTCAGATTTCCATTCTTCGCCTAGCCAGTTTACCATTATCTTGAAATCATAATTTAATTGCTCTAATTCCCTCGCACCAAGGGCAGAAAGCTTAAGTATGACCGGGCCACTCAGACCCCAATGCGTGATCAGTAAAGGTCCTACACTTTTCATTCCTAAATGACCAATTACGACACTCGCACTGGGAACAGAGAGTCCAGACAACTCTGTGAGTCGATTATCCTCTATTTCAAAAGTGAATAGTGACGGGACCGGAGACGTAAATTCATGGCCCATTGATTCTAGTAAATTTCTGGATTGAGCTGATCTTATACCTCCCGTGGCAACTAATAGATAATCCGCTTCAATAGGATCATCTTGATCATTGATCCAGATTCTGAAAGAACCTTCATCAGATTTATCAATCCTATTAACGCAACAGTTATTTTTTGCCTCAATTCCTTTTTCCTTTGCGACCCCAGTCAAACAATCAATGACAGTCTGTGAGGAGTCCGTGACCGGAAATATCCTACCATCTGACTCAGTCTTTAACTCCACTCCATTCTCTCTGAACCACCATACAGTATCTTCCTGACTCCATCGGGACAAGGGACCGATAAGTTCACGTTTTCCTCGAGGATAATGTTCAGAAAAATCAAACGTATTCTCAAGGCCATTAGTCACATTGCAACGACCTCCACCAGAAATCTTAACCTTGGTAAGAAAATTACTACCCATCTCAAAGATACTAATATCCATCTGACCATTGGCAATCTCAGCACAAGCTATCGCACCAAAAAATCCCGCCGCTCCACCACCAATGATGGCAACTCGGGGCACCTGTTCAGGAATCATTGAAATGAAATTAACTCAATCTCGAAGTAAAGAGTCGCTTTGGGAGGAATCACACCCGGGTATCCGGCCTCACCATATCCAAGCTGGTAAGGAATCTTGAATTGATACTTACTGCCTGGACTCATTAATTGAAGGCCTTCTGTCCAGCCAGGAATAACGCCCGAAAGTGGAAATGTCGTGGGCTCATCACGGTCATATGAACTATCGAACTTCTCTCCATCCTCAAAGCAACCCATATAATGAACTGTAACAGTACTCGAAGCCTCAGGCTTATCACCCTGACCCTCCTCAAGGGACCGGTACTCAAGACCACTAGCTGTTTTAATGTAAGGCTGATCGGATTCAGAAAGAGGCATTCTAAGGAGTTCGGATAAATTGTGGCTTTACGCAAGTAGTTCCTTTCATAATCTAATTAAAACTACTCAGGTAGTAATCGCTGCCCTTGCATCTGTTAATCCACCGCTCTTCTCTAAATAGTAATCGTAATCCCCGGCATATTTGGTAAGGTTACCATCCTTGATGTGCCATACATTATTACCTAATTTCCTTATGAAATTAACATCGTGGGAGATAAAGACCAGCGATCCCCCATAATTTGAAAGTGCTATAATTAGAGCATCAATAGAAATCAGGTCAAGGTGAGTTGTTGGCTCATCCATGAGAAGAAGATTCGGGGGATTAAGCAAAAACTTAACCAGATTTAAACGACTCTTTTCGCCTCCTGATAAAACTTTTGTCTTTTTAAACACATCCTCTTTTCTGAATAAGAATGAACCTAAAACTCCCCTGCACTCATCTGAAGTTAAGTCAACAGCAGCCTCAACACACTCATCAAGAACACTCTTTTCCGGATCTAAACTCGCGGCACGGTGCTGGCTAAAGTAACCGATCCGGCAATTATGCCCCAGGTCCCGTTCACCGGATTGAAAATCCAGCTCACCAGCCATCATTTTGATTAATGTTGATTTACCGGACCCGTTCGGACCTACAAGAGCAATCCGATCACCCCTCTCAATGTCAACGTTAAGGTTCTCATAAATAACATTTTCACCATAAGCCATGTTCACTCCCTTAAGGCTTACGACTCTCTGACCACTCCTTGTGGGTTGAGGAAATTGGATCTTAAAGAGCTTACGGATTGGTTTCGGCTTCTCTAGCCTCTCCATCTTATCAAGTTGCCGTTGCCGGCTCTGAGCCTGGGCTGCTTTGGAAGCAACTGAACGGAAACGGTCAATAAATTCCTGGTTCCTCTCAATTTCTTTTTGTTGATTCTTCCAAGCCTGCAATCGCTGATCAAATCGCCTTTCCTTCTCCTCTTCAAATTTCGAATAGTTCCCGCTATAGCTGATTAATTTTTTATCCTCTATATCGTATACAACCTTAACTAAATCATCCATGAAAGAGCGGTCATGGGAAATAAGAAGCACAGCACCGGAAAAATTAGAAAGGTACTGTTGAAACCAAATTAATGCTTCAAGGTCCAGGTGATTGGTCGGCTCATCCAGCATTAGCAGGTCAGGTTCCATGGCCAGTATCCTCGCCAAATGAGCACGCATGACCCAGCCTCCACTCATTTCCTTGGCTGCTCGATCAAAATCAGATTCCATGTAACCAAGTCCTCGGAGCATTTTTTTAGCCTTCGCTTCGAGACTAGGGTCACTCAACGCATCAAATTTGGCCTGAGACTCATAATATTCGGCGCATTCTATCTGCCCGATACTTTCGAGCTTCTGTAATTTTTTCTCTATCTTTTCAAGGGTACCAGCCTGTCCAGTTGCAATCTGAAGGACCGTCTCGTCCCCAATCGCTTCACCTTCCTGTGGAAGGAATCCGAGAGTAGTCCACTCATCACGCTGCACTTCCCCCGAATCAGCACTGTCTCTTGAAAGTATAATATTAAATAGAGTAGATTTTCCAGCACCGTTCGGACCAACAAGAGCAACGAAGTCCGAATAATTAACCGTGAAACTGGCATTCTCGAACAGGACCCGGCCACCGACTGACTTGGTTATCTCACGAAGATTCAACATAAAAGAATATTATCTCTGCCTTGGCATTGTGGCTCCTGATTCTTTGAGCCAAGACTTTAATTTCCCTTTGAGTCTCGACGCTAATTTGGGTAATTCGCCAGACAGATCATTCTTCTCACTAATGTCCTTTCTGACATTATAGAGCTCGACACTGTCCGTGTCATAAAAGTGAAGCAATTTGTGATCTCCCTCACGGATCGCTGATCCAAGACGATTGTCGCGATGAAAAGCAAAATTTGGATAATGCCAGTGAATGGCCCTGTCCTTTAATTTTTTTTCACCCTTTAGGTGAGGCAAAATATTTTCACCATCAACTGGAGAATTTGGGTCAGGGCTCAGTCCCGCAGCATCCAAAATAGTCGGGAAAAAATCAGTCAGGATTATCGGGGTCGGGTCTGTCATTCCTGATTTTACTTTTCCAGGCCATCTGACAATGAGAGGGACCCTGATCCCTCCCTCATAGAGATGGCCCTTGTCTGCTCTCAAAGGCCTCGCGTCACCGACTCCTCCAAATGGACCATTATCGGAACTAAAAATTACGAGGGTATCATCAGAAATTTTTAACTCATCTAATGATCTTAGAACCTTCCCGATGGCACTATCCATGGCCTCTATCATGGCCGCGTAACGGTGATCTCTGTATCCCTTGACCGGCAAGTCCTTGTATTTTTCTACTAACTGAGCCGGCGCTTCCATGGGCCAGTGCACTGTATAATTCCACAGAGCAACAAAGAATGGTTTTTTCTTTGATTTCTGTTCACCAATAAAAGCAATGGTTTCATCCGCCAAACGGTCTGGAAGATACTCTCCTTTCTTCCTGTCGGGTAAAAAGTCAATTCTGTAAGGATCAAAGAATGTTGGAGGACCACCGTAAGAGCATCCTCCAATATTAATATCAAAGCCTTGGTTCAAGGGATTATATTTTTCTTCTCTACCGGTGTATAAGTGCCATTTACCAATGAAAGCCGTTGCGTATCCCGCATCTTCCTTGAGTCTCTCAGCAACCGTCACATGCTTTAGCGGTAGATGATTGAGCATCTTAGCGGGAAGAATCTTGGAATCTTTCGGAGTGAATCTGTCCTGATGTGGCAAGTGATTAGTGATCTGAAGCCTAGCAGGTGATTTCCCTGTCATTATGGCAGCTCGTGTCGGTGAACAGACCGGGGCCGGAGCATAAGCATCAGTGAAACGGATCCCGTCCCTTGCCAAAGCATCAATGTTTGGGGTGTGTAGATTCTTATTACCCTGACATCCAAGATCCATCCAGCCCATGTCATCAATGAGAATGAATAGAATGTTCGGCTTACCAGACGATGTCATGATAAGACAGCTAAAATAGATAATGAATGGTAGAAACGATTTCACTTAACAAGCATAGACTGCAATGGTCAGATTTACCAGAAACATAAAAATCAGACGTTGATCTGATTCTCTTGATCATCGACCCGTTTGGATTTAATTCGGGCTGCCCGAAAAAAATCACGCAGGATTTGAGCGCTCTGATCTGCTAGGACTCCGGACCTTATCTCAGTCCGATGATTCAAAGTAGGTTGTTCTAGGAGGTTAATGAATCCTCCACCAGCGGCTCCGTCTTTCGGAGACGAGCATCCATAAACGAGGTCTCGGATCCGGCAATGCACGATAGCTCCTGCACACATCGGACACGGCTCCTTAGTCACAAACAGATCACATTCGGAAAGCCTCCAATCTCCTAACGATTCTTGGGCCGCAGTCAGAGCCAGCATCTCAGCGTGTGCAGTAGCATCCTTGAGTGTTTCGACCTGATTATAACCCCTGCCAATTATCTGACCCTCACTAACGATGACAGCTCCAACAGGCACCTCTTCCATCTTATGGGCCTTCATGGCCTCTTTTAAAGCTTCACTCATAAAATACTCGTCACTGTTAAGATCAATGGAAATATCATTAGAAAAAATTGGAGGTGCGTCGCTCATAATGAATTAGTAATTATAATGTGTCCGGACTTGCAGGTTGCTGATGTCAGAAGATAGTAGCTACACATGTCCGATTTCAACAAAAGGATAGTAGCACCTTCTCTTCTGGCCGCAGATTGGAGCCGTCTAGGAGAAGAATGCCACCGAGCAATTGCTGCCGGCGGTGATTGGCTACATTTAGATATCATGGACGGACACTTTGTAGATAATATCTCCTTTGGTCCCAAATTCGTAAAGCACGTTCGCAAAACAGTCTCTGATGCCTATCTGGACACTCATCTCATGATTGAGCGTCCGGACCAATACGTCAGCGAGTTCATTGAAGCCGGATCAAGCAATATTACCATTCACATTGAGCCCGAATATGATGTTGAGGAGACAATATCTGAAATTAAAGAATCTGGAATCTCAGCCGGCTTGGCTCTGAATCCAGCCACATCTCTCGAGCTTGCCGAACCTTTTTTTGAGCAGATAGACATTCTTCTGATCATGACTGTAGTGCCTGGATTTGGAGGCCAAAAGTTCATGGAAAAAGAAACTATGCCCAAAGTCGCTGAGGCAAAAAAGATTAGGGCCGATAAAAATCTAAACTTTCATATAGAAGTTGATGGAGGAATCACGCCAGAAACAGCATCCATCGCCGCAGCACATGGTGCAAACATTTTGGTCGCAGGGACCGGGACATTCAAAGCCGAAGACATGGCATTATCGATCAAGGAACTAAGAGAATCTTAAATAATTAAAGAGTCGTATTCATTGACTCTCGTCTTCCTGAGGAAAGATGTTACCGGATTCAACCTTAGTGAAAATATCGGAAACATCTTCGGATTCTTCCATTACTGATTTTGCCATATAAATTGGAGCCTCCGACTGTATTGCCAAAGCAATACAGTCACTGGAACGTGCATCAATTTCTATAATCTTTTTTTCTTCAATTTCATTCTCGGCCGAAATAATAAGTCTCCCATAATATACTCCATCCTTAAAATCATTTATAATGACTCGCTCAACCTTGGCACCGAGTGATGTTAGGACATGCTCAAATAGATCATGGGTCTGGGGCCTTTCCTTTGGCAAATCCTTAAGAAACATCATAATTGCATTACCGACCATCTGGTCGACATAAATAATGATGATCTTTTGATCATTACCAATAAAAATTCCGCAACCACCGCTCGTTGGTAAAGTTCCTTTCACCTGAACCTCGACTACACTGCTATTCATAGTGACAAGAATAAAATCTGATCAGTTATTGGAGTCAACGAATAAGGGTCTATTCGTTTCTTAAAGGACCCTCCGAATTGTCCCATTACTTAATACCTTCTTCACGATAGCGCCGTGATAGGTTCACATAATTATCAGCCCATTTTTTGAGTGATTTTTGTTCATCCTCGCTGAGAGTTTTTACTATCTTTGCTGGAGAACCCAGAACCAGTGAACCTGGCGGCACCTCAGTACCCATAGTCACTAATGCACCCGCACCTATGATAGAACGGGCCCCTATCCGAGCACCATCCATAACAATCGATCCCATTCCCACAAGAACTTCATCATCTATCGTACAGGCATGAAGAATCGCTTTATGTCCAACAGTCACATATTGTCCAACATATGTGCCTTGTTCGCATTCCAAATGAACCACAGAACCGTCCTGAATATTAGATCTTGGGCCAATCACAATCTTTTCTATGTCTGCCCTCAAGACAGAACCATACCAGACACTTGCCTCTTCTCCAATACTGACCGCGCCAATTAGGTCAGCACTGTGCGCAACAAAAGCACTGGGATGAATTTCAGGAACACAATCAAGTAAATCTTTTCTCACCATAGCAACATTGAAGCAATTAATTGATCAATTTCATAGTCTCTAATTAAAATTCCTCAGCCGCAGCAAAGAATCCCGCGGCCTTATGAAGAGTTTCTTCATATTCAGCCAAAGGGTCAGAATCGGCGACGATTCCGGCACCGACATGGAAGGACAATTTACCTGACTCAATAATTCCTGTACGAATCGCAATACTGAACTGACTTTCCCAATTTGCCCCTAGATAACCAATGGCACCAGTATAAAGTCCCCGCGGAAGATGTTCCAATTCCGTGATAATCTCAAGTGCACGGAGCTTAGGCGCCCCACTAATCGAACCTCCTGGAAAACAAGCGCTAAGTGCTCCGAGATGATCTTTTCCTAGCTTCAATTGACCCTCAATCGAACTGACGAGGTGAAATACCTGAGGGAACCTCTCAAGCTTCAGCAACTCCGAAACCCTAACACTCCCATACTCGCAAACCTGACCAAGATCATTTCTCTCTAAATCTGTTATCATTACAAGCTCCGCAATTTCCTTTGGAGAAGTCATTAATTCATAAGCGGAACGTTCATCCTCCCCAGGATCATTGAATCTAGGGCGGGTTCCTTTTATGGGTTTGGTAGCAATCCCAAGACCGCTCATATTCAGGAAACATTCTGGAGAGGAAGAAATGATCACCTTTCCTGAAATTTCATAAAAAGATGCATAAGGTGAAGGAGAACAGTCCCTGAGTCTCAGATAAAGGTCAAAGGGATCTCTGTTTTCAGGCCAGTCCGCCTCAAAGCAATGGGACAAATTTACCTGATAAATATCACCGGCAGCAATGTATTCTTTTGCCCGTTCGACCATCGAGCAAAAGAAATCAGGACCGAGACCTCCGGAAAAGTGAAGGTTAGAGGTCTTCTCTTCCCTACTATGATTATGATCTATCCACGTTGATAGGCCTCCCACATCAAGCCACTCTTTACGATCGTGACGGAAGATTAATAATTTCCTGTACCTGCCAAAATGATAGGACCCATCAAATTCAACGTGTCCGAACAATCCTCCCAAAGGAACACCACAATCTGCCTGTGCACAGGCCTCCTCATCTTCTTTAAGAATTTTTCTTAACTTTTCCTGATCCTCATTCAATATCCCACTGACAATCATGTCAGGCATAGCGCCTATGATTGATATCATTCCTGGTGCGCTCATCTCAGACGATGTGGTGGCCGTATCGTAAAAAAGAAATCCGGGCAAATGCCTCAAACTTTTAGCGACCTCAACGGGAGACAAACTCAAGTCCAGAGAATGCGGTATTACCGGAGAATTAGCTGAAGAATGCATAAATTTCTATTTTGGATATGAAACACGTAATTCAGAGATAATTCTACTTCGTAATCAAGGGATTTCGCTTCTTAGGCAATAATGGGTTATAGTTTACCAGTCGCATGACATCCCCTCAAAAAAAGAAAGTATTAATGCATAATTTTGGCTACAAAATAATAATACTATTACTAAGCGGAACCATGTTTACTTTATGGTTGAAGGGCAATATTCAGCTCGGATCTCAATCTGATTATGATCAAAAAATCTCCAGTAAAGATTCTACTAATGCATCTACCCCTCCGGACAAATCGGAAATAGAAAAAAATACATCTATAATAAAAGAAAATATCCCTGCCAAAGAAGTAACAAATATCGATTCTGATCCTGTACCTCCAAACCCTGTATTGTCAGAAACACCAGAAGAACCAACCCCATCTTCTGAAGCAAAACCACAAGAATTGCCCACCATACACAATGATGATTTCATAGTTTCGGAACAGGACCGGAAAATACTCGAAATAATTGAGATCGGAGTTGCTTTGAGAAAGAAGGGAGAGACCCTAGAGTCTCTTAGAAAACTGCGAGAAGCAAAAGAAATCGCACCGCAGAATCCCCGGATTATGTGGGAACTTTATTTGACTTATGAATCAATGGCCTTGGAGCAGAAAGCCGCAGATGAACTTAAAAAGATCATTAATCTCGGAGAAGAGAATGGAGGCGAATACTATCAAATAATAAAGTTAAAAACAGGACCTGACATTGAATCAGGAATCAGAAAGAAAAGTGCCAGATTCATGTTCGGATCAATGCGCACAGATACCGGATCTCAGGCCCCAGGAGGCGAATCCGTTAATGTAACAATGGAGATTATTTCCACGATCAATGAACCAATTAATCCTAAAGACATTTCATTGGTAGTGGATTTTTATGATCTTGTTAACGGGAACAAGATCGAAAGAACACGCGCCGATCCTCCATCCGCAATATGGATAACCAAACCGATTAATTGGCAAACATCGAAAATCGAAATAGTTAAATGGAATTATCATATGCCGGAATTGTCCGAGGAGGAAATAAAGAGCTTCGGCAAACGGTCCTATCACGGATTCGTCGCAAGACTCTATTACAAGGACCTTATTCAGGACATATATGCAAAACCTAGAATTCTGTTAGAGCCAAAGAAGTTAGACGTAGACTCATTTATTGAAGGTTCTTTATTTCCAAATTAAAGAACTCTTTGATTGAAAAATTTCAGCAATAATATGCGTTTCCTCATCATTTCAAATGACTCAGAAATTACTGACTATATAGTCAGTGCGCTCTCAAGAATTGAGGAACACAATATAATAGTCTGCAATACCACTCAAATAGCCCTAGAGAAAGTAGAGGAATCATCGCAAATGGATCCGGTAGAGGTTCTGATAAATGCTTCGGATTCGCCCGGTAATTTTCAGAAAACACTTTTGGGGAAATATCCGAAAATAAAAATTTATAAGTTCCACGAAACTGATAAATCCGATTTTGATGAATGGCTTAAGAAGAATCAACTAAATCAAGAGGTGCTCTATGAGAGAACCAATCGTATTGAGCCAGTTAACCCGTTAAGAATCGATGAATCCAGCGATGAGGAGAAAATTCCCTTAGCAAATACTCTGACTGCCCCAGGGAAAAAATTAGGAGACTATGAGCTACTGCGATTCATCAGAAACGAGGGAGATACAGAAGTGCACGAAGCCATTCAGCTGTCCATTGACCGCAAAGTGGCGCTCATCCTATTAAATCCAAATCTTTCTGAAAATGAGGAATCAGTCAATGGATTCCGGGAACTTGTCAGAGCAAAAGCCAAAGTTTCCCATCCACACATAGCCGCAATCTATGAAGGCCATGAGGAAGAAGGGACTTTATTTTATACGAGTGAATTGATTTCTGGTCAGAACTTATCCAATGCCCATCATTACGGAATCAAATTAAGTGACAAACAAATCATAAAGTTACTTAAGACCGTCGTAGAAACCCAATTATATCTTAAGTATAGCGAGATAAACCATCAAACGCTCAAAGCTTCACACATCTATCTGAGCCCAGACGGAATGACCCGAATTGCTAACACGGCAATCAATCACCCAAGGGAAAGCCACACAGAAGAGAACAATATTCGTTATCTCGGTCAAATACTACAGGAGTTTATCGACGAAGAAAATAGTGAGCCGGGGGCCACACTATTGGCAGTTATGCGCCATGAATCCGGACCCAGTACATGGGAAAAACTAAAAGAAAATATCAACAAAAGCGAGGAAGGCATTTCTTCATCAATTCATCCAAATGAGGACTCATTGATTCCCAGAAATAAGATTTCAAAAATATGGGCATTCCCTGCCATCATTCTTTTGATAATAACAGCCCATCTTATATTCAATCGCAAAACCAAATCACCTGAACCAGCAATGAATGATTCTAATGTGATGATTAGAATCGAGGGTGGAGAGTTTACCTATCAGAAAGACACTACGGAGACGTTACCAACTTTCTGGATCGACAAGTATGAAGTCACAATTGCTGAGTATAAAAAATTTTTAGATGGTATTAAATCTGTAGAAAGTAAGAAATTCAACCATCCTGATCAGCCAGTAGATAAAATCGGGCATAAGCCAGATAATTGGGATGAATATTATAAAGCTGCAAAATTAGATAAAAAATATGAAGGGAATCCAGTTAACCTGAATTCTCCTGTAATTTATGTGGACTGGTGGGACGCCTATGCATACGCAAAATGGAAGAACTGCCGACTGCCGACTGAAAAGGAATGGGAAAAAGCTGCGAGAGGCAAGAACGGAAGATCATACCCTTGGGGCAATGATCTCAAATTGAATGAGTCAAATGATGAGAAATATCAGGCATCGAAACCGGTAGATAAATTTCAATCGGATATCAGTGAAGAAGGCGTTGTTGGACTCTTTGGGAATGTAAGTGAATGGACTAGCAGTGAAGAACCTGATCCTGAAATTCTCGGTAAATCTGTTCCTATTGTGCGTGGAGGAAATTATAATTATTCATATTCTGAAATGCCACAAATCACTACCAGAAAAATTATCAACACCCGAAATCAAAAGGCCAGTTATATTGGTTTCAGAACAGTCTCTGACACTGATCCCGATCTAGGAAAAGATAGAGAACCAATCATAAAAAAACCGGGTCCTGAATAATCAGGACCCGGTTCTTATAAAATAAGTAATTAAGAAAAACGCTTTAGTTTCCGCGTTTAGGATTAACCATATTCACTTTCCCTTGATATTTGAAAAGATCAATCTGGCTACCCTTGATGTCTTTCATTGCCCTGTATTGCTCATTCAATTTCACAACCTCACCACTACCGTCGCCAAATACGCAAACTGCTTCAGAGCCTCCCCATATGCCGCCAAGCTCTGTCTTTTCCTGGGCATATTTACCCGGGGTCTGTGAGAAACCGGAAGCAAGGATCGGATAACGGGGTTCGAAAGTTGAAGTCTTATTCACAGCATAATGATTCTCACCTGCTTCAAGTGCGATTCCTGCTGGTGTACTTCTTTCATGAAGGTCATCACCTCCACCAGAGGTATTACCTCTGCCATGCCACATAGAACCCGCAACATAAAATGGTTTTTCAGAGTCCATATCTATTGCAACGTCTTTGAGAATATCATTTGAATTGTCCTCCTCAGGAAGGAATCCATCTGCACCATACAACGAATACATACCTGTATAAATTCCCTTAGCCTGTTGTAATGATTTGTTTAATTTAGCCTTACGCTGAATTGATGAGAATACCGGCATGGACACACTGGCAAGGATTGCAATGATCGTAATGACCACCAATAGTTCGATAAGAGTGAAACCTTTCTGGTTGGGCTTAGCTTTCATTTTTTATTTTCTAGTGGGATTTTAATTCTAATTACTTGGGGTTCTTTTTTGAGTCAAAAATTGCAAGTACAGGTAAGCGATTCACTTAATGTATTGCGAAGTTTTTAACAGTTCTACTTTACCAGTAACAGGGATCGGTTCAAGGTCTTTTAGGGTCGCTTATAATTGCCATACCCAACTGCAAATAAATCCGTTGCGAAGGGTCTCTTTTTTCAGACATCTATATCGCATCTTTGATAACAATTGTCCTATTTTTGGAAGCTCATGCGCTGAAATACCTGCAAATATTCGGAAAAAAAGAATCATTTTCCATATTAATAATTTAGTAATAAATGTGGTTAAACCCCTCTTTTCAGGTATTGAAAAATCACTGACAACTAACTTTGTATGCTCTTTGCTCCATCCAGATATGCGGCTGAGGATGACAAGAATTTCATCCTCATTAAAACAATCGAGGAAAAAATGCGCGCCAATCACGTCAGGAACAAAAGAATCCGGAACATCAAAGTCCTCTATTTTGCTACAAATAAAACAGACATTATGACCTAAGTCTTTTGTCAGAGACTCTGCTAATTTTAACATCTTCTTACTCGAATCGACCCATATAATTTTTGCTGTACTACCAGAATCTAATAATGCTTTAAGGAATCGACCGTCCCCATCTCCAAGTAACAAAATTGATTCAGCATCAAGAAAAGTCTCCATGTTTACGCAACGGATACGTTGAAGATCCTCGCCGAAAATTATCGACTCAAGTCGCTCATAATGGGGGGCCAATCGATCAAAACTCATAGCCAAAAAATAACATAACACAAAGCGGGTACCATCACCGCCATGTCCGCTGCTATTCGAAGAAACTGAGTCGAAAACTTTCCATCAAAAAAAGAAAGCATAGCAATGAGTCCGCAACCGATACCAGAGGCTACAAAAACAGGAAGGCCCACATGATCATTATTGATAGAGCTGTATGCCATTAAAACGATAAATACTGTACATGCAATGACCGGAAATATTTTCACTACTATAGGTAACAATTGAGGCAAAGCATTAGGATCATTTTCCAAATCATGACCGCGTTCCCAAACTGAAATGGCAATACAATTCATTGAACATAAGATTCCAAAAATAATCACAGAAGGTGAAAAAAATGCATCCGGAAAAAAATCTCCTGACCAAGTATGTCCAGTCAATGTAGCTCCAACAGCAAAGACCATTCCTATGAAAATCTCCTTAGGGATAATAATCATCATTGGCCCCTTGGCCCAAATTTGATGCAATAAATAAACCACGACAAAGGCACCAACGAATGATCCCGTCTTAATCAATTCCATTGGAAGACAATACAGACACAGAAGAACCGTTAAAAAAGTAACTGCCACGGTAATTAGGGAAGCTACCCGATAATTCTTATGGTAGAATGAGTGCCTCAGGGATGCCCCCTCAGGTCTTTTGAGCATCCGCGCATCCAATAATCGATCCACCGAATAGATGACCCAAACAACAAAGAACAGTGTCAGATAATTGGAAAATGGTATCTTTATTCTGAAATTACAGGCAAAAAAGTATTGCCAAAGAACAGCCACTGCAGGCGCATCGATTCCCAATAGGTTAGGCCAAATCCACCAAGGCACATGAGATACTTTCCGTTGTTGTACTGAGTTCACTTATTCCTACTAAGCCTCACGATTAACCTCTGTCCATTCTCAGTTTTAATTATAAACAAAAGGAGGTATGGGAGTTCCTATAGAATCTCCAATCGCCCGCAAAATCTCAGCTTCATTACTGGTAATTTTACCATCAGAAATGGCCGCCTTGCCACAAGCTATTAGGAGAGTCTTTTTGAGTTTCGGAACACACTCCTCAAATGCTTTCAGGGCCTCATCCATTTGACCTATTCCACAATCTTCTGGTAGCAGAAATTTGAGTTTCCCGGAACCATGTAATTCAAGGACAGCAGCTCCTTTCTTGAAGGCTTGAACACGATTCAGTTCGTCTTCATTACCGAAACCTGCTATCGCGGAAACAAGAACAGAGGATTCATGATTAAGTTTAGACAAATTCTTAATCGTTTGGTTGGGGGATTGGGCCCTTCCAAAGAAAATATCTAAATGGAATCTGATAATTTTCTGTATCATGAATTCAAAAAGATCCACCTGGTTATCAATGTTAATCAGCTCATTGATGATCTTACAGAATTCCCCGTACTCTTCGGGTGAGAGACGCCTCAGAGCGGGAACAGCAAGGTCCAACAAGGCGATCTTTTCTGTTGAGTGCATGCCTTTGAACTGATCAGAAATATCCTTAAGAGTTTTAGAAACATCACCATCAGAAGAGCTCTTAATAACATTCAACTGATTTCCTCTGACCTTACCATCTTCTGAAAGGAGCAACGAATACACGATAGCAAGTGCCCCTGACTTCTGATGCACTAATGAAACTAAAGATTCATCTATCTGAGAAATAATCCTCTGAGCAACAATGACCTGATCCGGCATGATCTGGCCAATCTGATCAAGGTTCTCCTCATGGAATGAACCCTTTTGTGCATCAGATGCATGGGTGCCCGAATCTGAAAAAGAGGAGACCAATGACTGACTCTCATCGATACTAATTTGGCCCAGACTCGCATCTGATCCCTTTGGTAAGATCAGATCTTCATCAATAGCAACTCCGATGGCTTTTATCCGCTCATCTATCGGTGGGTGCGTTGCAAAGAGACTGGACAATTTTTTCTTATAACATGATCCAAAGAACATATGACTTGCCTCCTCCCCTCTAGGATGTTCGATCCTTGCTCCGGCAAAACCTCCTATTTTTTTGAGAGCTCCAGAAATTCCGGACGGGTCCCGAGTGAACTGAACCGCTGAAGCATCGGCCAAAAATTCTCGTTGCCGAGAAAGGGCAGCCTTGATGAGTCTGGCCATGATAGAACCCATCAATCCAATGAGAAGCAATGCAAGGGCAACGAAAATTATAAAAGCTGCACCTCCTCCTTCCTTTGAGCTGGATCTGGACCGGGAAGAAGATCGACCACCAAAGCCTCTTAAAATAAATTTACCAATAATGAACATCATTAGAATGCCATACAGGACCGACATCATGCGAATGTTAAGCCGCATATCACCATTCAGAATGTGACTGAATTCATGAGCAATGACGCCCTGCAATTCCGAACGGCTCAACTTATTAAGACAACCTGCTGTCACACCAATCGTAGCATTGCTAGATGAATGACCCGCAGCAAAAGCATTAATCCCATCCTCCTGTTCCATCACATAAATACTCGGAACAGGAACGCCCGAGGCAATCGACATTTCTTCGACGACATTAATGAGCCTCCTATAACGCGGATCACTTGTCGTTGGATCCACCTCCTTTCCTCCGAGAGATTTAGCCACTGCGGCTCCGCCCCCTGACAGTGCCGCACTTTTAAATATAGTAGATAATATAATTAAGACCAATACCCCCAGTGCAGAATAAAGAAAAAACTCTGAATCAAAAAAACTTTGCCTGAGTAATGGATTTTCCTGATTAGATGTCTGTAATAGAAAAAGATATCTGGCTCCCAATACTGCAAACCCAAAAGAAGTTATAATGCCAATGACAGCTACAATATAATAGAAAATGAGACGTTTGGAATTCTTCCTGGCAAGTTCCTGACGGTCAAAGAAATCCATTAATTAGAAATCAACATCAACAAATTAATAAGACTTAAAAACTTACAGCAACCTTTTCCCTCTTATCATCACTCACTTCATAAAGCGCTTTGTCTCTGAATCCAAAGAGGCCGGCAATGATATTTGAGGGAAACACTTCTCGCTTAGTGTTGTAAGCAGTGACACTGTCATTGAAGTGCTGCCGCGCAAAAGCAATTTTATTCTCGGTCGTACTCAGTTCTTCCTGCAATGTGGCCATGTTTTGATTGGCCTTGAGATCAGGATAACTTTCTGAAAGCGCGAAAAGATTTCCCAGTGCTCCGGTGAGCCCCGATTCGGCTGCCATGAGTGCTCCCATACTGTCCGGATCCCCAATATTTGAAGATGTATTCTTTCTCGCCTGCACGGCCGTGTTCCGTGCCATAATGACCGCATCCAACGTTTCCTTCTCATGCTTCATATAACCTTTAACCGTTTCAACAAGATCAGGAATCAGATCAAAGCGGCGCTCTAGTTGAACATCAATCTGAGCCCATGCATTTTCAAATTTATTGCGTAATTTGACAAGAGCGTTGTACATACCGCCGATCACAAGAACAGCAATAATTAAAATTCCGGCTAAAATGCCAAGAGTAATTAGTGTAGATGGTGTCATTTGATTTAAAGTAACATTTTATCGAAGATATTACAAGGAAGGACAAAACACTAAATAACGCCATTACAATTGTTCGTAATTTTTATAATCTAAATCACCTGTATTAATCAGTTAGGATAAATTGAAAGGAAACTGCAATTTTAACGCGACCCTCATCAGAGAAGGCATCAGACTCGACCGGCAGGACCCTCAGGTCCTGCAATTGAATCTTGGCAAGTTATGTAATCTAACTTGTTCGCACTGCCATGTGAATGCAGGACCGCACCGCAAAGAAATCATAAAATCCAATACAGTGACCAAAATTATGCATTGGTTTTCAATGACCAATATACCAACACTCGATCTTACGGGAGGGACTCCGGAAATGATCCCTGAATTCCGCAGAATAGTTGAAGAGGCAAGAAATTTACCCACTCCCCGAAAGGTCATTGACAGACTCAATGCCACCATCATTGAGGAACCTGGATATGAATGGGTCGCGGAATTTCTTGCCGAAAACGAAGTTGAAATCATTGCTTCAATGCCCTGCTACGAACCAGAAAACGTTGAAAAACAACGTGGTAACGGAGTCTTTGAAAAAAGTATATCTGCCTTCAAAAAACTCAATGAGCTCGGGTACGGTTCGGATCCACGGTTAAATATCCATTTCGTTTATAATCCTTCCGCCGATTTCCTGCCACCGGACCAGATGGATCTGGAAGCAAAATATAAGGTAATGATGAGGGAACATTTCCAAATCGAATTCAATCAGCTTTACTGTATTACGAATATGCCCATTGCTCGATTCGCCAGCTGGCTCAAAAGAGAGGGCCGGCTCGATGATTACAATTCGCTTTTGAAAGATGCCTTCAACCCTCAAACAATTAACGGACTCATGTGCAGAGATACAATTAACGTTAATTGGCTCGGTGAAGTCTTTGATTGTGACTTCAACCAAATGCTTAACTTACCTACATATACCAAAAATAGATCAATCAAAGTATGGGAAATTAATTTAAAGCAATTCTCTAAAGAACCTATAAGAACCGCAAGTCATTGCTTCGGGTGCACTGCAGGTTCAGGCAGTTCATGCGGAGGCTCTTTGTTAGATTAATATATCACGGAATGAACATCCATGGCACTCACAACTAGCACCAAAGCATAAAGACTTCCTATCTAAAAACTCTGAAATTCCAGTATTCAGATAAGTCTTTTTTCTGTGAGCTTGTTCTAAATTTACTTATTGGCTAATTTTGCATCATGCTCTTCCGCTATTTTTTTCTGAATTTTTATCTAATCATCCTCACGCAATATACTTTTGCGTTACCTGAATGGAT
>MDTE01200621.1_pt1 | contig 19420 bp, 19 predicted proteins | sample 811231 | NCBI WGS metagenome assembly MDTE01 (sample SAMN05326651, study PRJNA326480) | marine metagenome | isolation source: seawater | place: Indian Ocean: Red Sea | collected 2010 | reverse complement strand
TAACCAGCGCGTTGTGCATCAGCATGATGATGATGACGCCGTACACCATGCCCGAAAGGAAATTGCGCGTGCTGCTGAACGACTCGTAGGCACCACGCGATGCGAGCGCCGCGGAGAACGCGATGGGCGCGTCGCTGCGAATGCGCAGGTAGATTTCGTTCTGGCCTGCGCCCAGACTGAGCGGAAACGCGAGGTGCCGTTTGGCAACGCTGCGTTCCCTGATCGGCAGGAGCGCGCCGGAGCGGTCGGTGGCGCGAAGCTCGCTCCCCACGTAGTGGTACAGGCGCACCTCGCTCAACGTCGTCGCGCTCAGGTCGAGAATCCAATCGTCGATGTTGGCGCCCCGCATGGTCGCAAGCGTGTTGTCGACCTTCAGCCGTACCTAGATCGTCTGCCGTGAGAGACCGAAGTTGGCGTGGGTGGCGTCGACCCGGGTGAACGGTGCATCGCGTGGCGGTACCGTGCCGGCCTCGTTTGTCGTCGCGTAGACTTCGATTGAGTCGAAGGTGAAACGTCCCGGCGCCCCAATCTCCAGCGCGGCCGTGGGGATGCCGGTGAGCCAGGAAATCAGGACGCAGGCGCACACGAGCCCGCGCCCACGCGGGTTGCGAGGCGAACCGATCATCATTTCAGTGTAGACGACGGTCCGCGGTCGGTGGCGGTTGTCAGACGCTGGTCAGGCGGCGGTTCATGCCGCGCGGACAGGCGCGCGTGCCGTCTCAGTCCGGGTCGTTGCTGGGCGTTGCCGAAACCGCCACCGTGTCGTTCTCGACCCTCACCGGGTAGGTCCGGATACCGCCGTTCGCGGGGGGCATGGCGACCGATCCATCGGACAGATTGAACATCGCCCCGTGATACGGACAACCGACGCAGCCGTCCTCGAGGTAGCCCCCTTCGAGCGGCATGAACGCGTGAGTGCAGTAGTAGCCCACCGCGTAGTACTTGCCGCGATAGTTGCAGAGCAGGATGTCCTCGCCGTCCAGTTCGACGTGCATCTGATCTCCCGGCGCGAGGTCGGAGGTCGCGGCGACTACATGGAACCTGGGTTCAGTCATCAGGACGCCGCTCGCAGATCGGGAAGCTGGTAACCGTCACTCTCGAGTGACGCGCGAATGGCCTTCTTGTCGATTTTGCCGGTCGAGGTGAGCGGGATGTCACTCACGAACAGCACCTCGTCCGGGAGCTGCCACTTGGCGAACACGGACGCACAGTGCTCGCCAATCGCGGTTGGACTGATCTCCGCTTCTTCGCTCAGAATGACCAGCGCAACCGGTCGCTCGTCCCACTTTGGATGCGGTTGAGCCACCACGGCCGCCTGCTGCACGCCGGGCATCGAGACGATGTGGTTCTCGAGGTCGACCGACGAGATCCACTCGCCGCCTGATTTGATGAGGTCTTTCGAGCGGTCCGCGATGATCAGGTATTCCTCCTGGTCGACCTTCGCAACATCGCCCGTCACCAACCAGCCGTCATGGAACTTCTCGGGCTGCGGGTCGTTGAAATACTCGGCACAGATCCAGGGCCCGCGAATGAGGAGTTCGCCAACCGACTCTCCGTCGTGGGGCTGTGCCTGCCAGTTCTCATCGAAAATCTCGATTTCGAGGCCGGGCATTGGCAAGCCCGCCTTGGCGATGTTCTCGAACTGCTGATCTTCGGTGAGTCGCGTATGCGAGCGCTTGGCAACCTTGCGGGAGAGCGTGCCCAGCGGATTGGTTTCGGTCATTCCCCAGCCCTGGATCATCTCGATTCCGAAAGTCTCCCAGTACCAGCGCATCATCGACACGGGCGGGGCGGAGCCACCGCAGGTCAGGCGCTGGAGGCTGGACAGCTCATGCCGGCCCGGATTCGCTTCGATCAGCGCGCGAACGCCCTGCCAGATGGTAGGTACTCCGGCGGATATCGTGACTTCCTCGTCGATCATGAGGGTCAGGAGCTTCTCCGGATCCATGTACTTGTGCGGCATGACCTGTTTGCAGCCCAGCATCGACGCGGTGAAGGGCAGTCCCCAGCCCATGGCGTGGAACATCGGCACGATGCCGCAGACGGCATCGAGGGCAGAGAGGTTCATCGCGTCTGTCATGGCCTGCGCCATGGTGTGCAGGTACGTCGAGCGGTTGGTGTACATCACACCTTTCGGCTTCCCGGTCGTGCCGCTCGTGTAGCAGAGGCCCATGGGTGAGTTTTCGTCGATCTCGGGCCAGTCGAATACCGTCGGGCGCCCCCCGATGAGGGCCTCGTACTCGACGACGTTGGCAAAGTCGATGTCGCCGCCTTCGCCGTGCCGGCAGATCACGATCAGTTCGACGGTCGGGATGTCGTTGACCAGCGGCGCGAGTAGCCCGAGCAGGTCCTCGTCAACGAAGATCACGCGGTCGCCCGCGTGATTGATGATGTAGGTCAGATCGGTGGTTGACAGACGAATGTTGAGCGTGTGCAGGACGGCGCCCATCGAGGGCACCGCCTGGTACAGCTCCAGGTGGCGGTAGTTGTTCCACATGAAGCTCGCGACGCGGTCACCCGGCTTGATTCCGTGCTCCGCCAGTGAGTTGGCGAGTTGCGCGGCGCGTTCCCAGGTCGCACGGAGCGTCTGGCGGTGAGTTCCGTCTTCCTGCAGTGTGACGATCTCTTCGTTTGGGTCGAGCATCGCGCCGCGTCCCAGAATGCGGGACATCAGGAGCGGAGTCTTCTGCATGGTCATTGCGTGACTTCCGGGTATTGAGCGGCGCGAAGAATAGCCAAAATGAACCCTTCCGACCAGCATGCAGACACAGCTCAGGCGTCTCCCGTAAGCGGACCAGGGTCATTCCCTATCTATCTGAAATGATTGGATAAAATTTTGAATGGCAGACCTTTTCACAGCACGCTGACGGGTGGGCGGGCATGCAGTGGGCGTTCGCCGGGCTGCGCCGCTTGGGTGTAGTCTTCGGTCTTGCGACCGGTCTCCTGGGGCCGACCCGGCGCGATTGACCCTGTGGGAGGGTGGCCATGCCAAATCTGAAGTGCACACGCTGGGCAGCGCCGCTCGGCGCTGTGGTTCACGATGTCGATGTGCGTAACGTGTCGGAAGCCGACCATGCGGAACTCAATCGGCTGTTTTGCGAACACCAGGTGCTGGTCTTCCGCGATCAGCAGTTGACACCGGACGATCAGATGGCGTTCGCGGGCCGCTGGGGCAAACTCGTCCGGCATCCCTACGCGAGCATGGCGAGCCATCCTGACGTGATCGAGCTGTCAAATCACGGCAAGCGCCGGGACATCAACCAGCACTGGCATTCGGACATGACCTACAACGAGTCGCCGCCGAAGCTGACGATGCTCTACGCGCGGGAGGCGCCTGAACTCGGTGGCGACACGGCGTTCGCCAACCAGGAACTTGCGTACAACGACCTGTCACAGGGCCTGAAGGACGTGTTGAGTGGGCTGACCGCGCTGCACAGCGCGGCGGGATTGGCGGGGACCTATGGTGCGGACGCGGAGGCCGCGCCAAAGGCGGAACACCCGGTTGTGCGCGTGCACGACGAGACGGGGCGCAGATCGCTCTACGTCTGTCGAGCGTTTACGCGGAGCTTCCGGGGCTGGACGCGCGCGGAGAGCCGGTCTCTGCTCCAGTTTCTCTTCGAGCACTCGGTGCGAGAGGAATATCAGGCGCGCCACGCCTGGCGCACCGGCGACCTCGTCATGTGGGACAACCGTGCCGTGCTTCACTTCGCGGTGCACGACCACGGTGACGACCCCCGCGTGATTCATCGGGTCCAGGTCGAGGGCTCCGTCCCTGCCTGAGGGGCCGAGTCAACTCCAGCGGTCGAAGCGCATCACCTCGTCGATCGGCCGTCGCGTGACTGGGCCAAACCTGCCGAGCGGGTAGCCGACGGGGATGAGGCAGAACGCGCCCATCGTGTCCGGCAGATTCAGGACCCCGGCGACAGCCTCGCGGTCGCCCAGGGCCAGCGTGGTGGGGGTCGCACCGAGTCCCAGCGCGCGTGCGGCCAGCAGCAGATTCTGTATCCCTGGCCAGATCGAACCACCGCCGCGCGCCATCGTTGCAGCGTCGACAGGCTGCCCGAACTCCATACACGCAATGATGAGTGCGGGAAGCTCGTGCATGTGCTCCATCTGCCAGACGACCGACTTCAGCATGCGGGCACGCTTGTCCGCGCTTTGATGCGGCAGCGCGTCCGGCCGGCCGGTCTGAGGTCCGATGTATGCCTCGACGCCACGCCGGTTCAGATCGGCCAGGCGTTGCCGCTGTTCCGGGTCGCGCACGATCAGCCAGCGGGCCCCCTGCATGTTGGAGCCGCTGGGCGCCTGATTGGCCGCGTCAACGAGTTTGACGAGATCCTCTTCCGGTACCTCGCGCGTATCGAGGCGTCGCATCGCGCGACAGTTGTACATCGCCTCGAAGAGGCCCATTTCATCACTCATCGTTTTTCTCCAGTTCTACGACGACGGCCGTCCCGGTTGCACTGACCATCATCATGCCGTTTGACTGACCGAAGCTCTCATAGTCGAGATCGACGCCCACCACGGCGTTTGCGCCGAGGTCTTCGGTCCAGTACGTCAGGTCTTCGAGCGCCAGTTCGCGGGCTTTGGACAGTTCTCTTTCATACGATGCTGAACGTCCTCCGACGACGTCCCGAATGGCCGCGAACATGTCCCGGAAGATGTTTGCACCGAGGATCGCCTCGCCAGTGACGATGCCGAGGTAGCCTACGATGCGATAACCCTGGAGCTGTGGAGTGGTGGATACGATCATGTACTTGCCGCGAGCCTTGGGGTCGGCAGATGATACATGGCGGGCGGAGCATGAGGTCAAGATGAGGAGTGGGAGCCGGATCGGGGTTGCGGGCAGGGTCAACCTGGTGGGCATGCGAGCCGGCCTGGTCGGGCGTTGGTTGCTCCTGGCAATGCTCGGCGTGACCCAGCCCGCGTGCGGCGCAACGGACGACAAGGACTGGAAGACGATGCGGGAATCCATGCTCGAAGAGATTCAGGACGACTATCGCCGTTCGGCGGGGTGGACCGGACTTCCGTCTGCATCGGCTGAAGTCCTCGCCGCGCTGAGGGCCGTGCCCCGACACGCGTTCGTACCGGAGGAGGTACGCGACTCGGCATATCGCAATCACCCGCTGCCGATCGGCCGCGGTCAGACGATCTCGCAGCCATTCATCGTCGCGCTCATGACGGACCTGCTCGAAGCAGACAGCGACGCGCGGGTCCTCGAACTCGGTACGGGATCCGGCTATCAGGCCGCGGTACTCGGTGAACTCGTCGCGAGCGTGTATACCGTCGAGATCGTCGCGGTCCTCGCCGAGCAGGCCCGCGAACGGCTCGCGACGCTCGGCTACGACAACGTGCACGTCCGCTCGGGCGACGGCGTGCTTGGGGTGGCCTGAACACGCGCCCTATGATGCGGTGATCGTGACCGCCGCCGGCATCGAGATTCCCCAGGCGCTGATCGACCAGCTCAAACCCGGCGGACGTCTGGTCATGCCGGTTGGCGGCCAGCACGAGACTCAGGAGCTGATCGTCATGACGCGCGATGCCGACAATGGGTCGTCAACGCGAAGTACGATCCCGGTGCGTTTCGTGCCGATCACCGGTGACAACATGCCGCGGCGCTGACCGAAGCCGGGCGCAGAACCGCTTCAGAAGTCGACGATCAGGATCTCTCCCGACGCCCGAACGGGAGTTTTGAGCCACTTCTCCACGCGCTCGACCGAGTCGAAGGCGTCATCACAGCGATCGGCCAGTTCCTCGAACGGGGACCGGCAGGGATCAGCAATCATGACCTTGCTGATGCCCGCGCGTCTGGCGCGACGGATCATGTTGAAGAGTTCCGGGGTCAGTTCGTCCCAGAAACAGATGTCGGCGCCGAGCAGTACGTCGAACTGACTGAGGTAGTCGACCGTCAGCTGCGAGAAGCGTTTGCGCTCGAACGCCATCTTCACGCCGTTCAGTTCGGCATGCAGGTCGAGATAGGCGCCAACAGCGCTGTCAGCATCGATTCCTGTCACCCGTGCATCGAAACGCCTGGCGCAATACATGCCCAGAAGCCCCCACCCGCAGCCAACCTCTAGGACGCGCACACGCTTCCTGAACGGATGCCGGCGCAGGTAGTCCATGATCAGGAAACTGCTGTTCCAGAAGCGGTTGCCGTGAATCTCGGCAACGTGGCCCTCACGTTTCAGGCGGGCGATATCGCGATGCGAGGCGTTGAGAATCCTGAGCCCGAAGGCCCGGCGGTGGTCAGCCATCTGAAATGCGCGTCAGTCGGGCGTCAGGGCACGAACGCGTCGCGGCCCTGCTGGTAGCCGAAGAACGACTGTGACGCGTTGCGGTTGATGAGGTTGCGTTCATACATCGGATGAAACAGCGAGCGCACCTCGTGCTCGATCTCGAAGAGCGGTTCGCCGTTCTTCGGGTCGACGATCGTCTGGAAGCGGTACTGATGATTGTCCGATTCTTCGGTGATGAGCCTGTTGCGCTTCAGGTACTTGTGCGGAGCGGAGAAGTTCACCACATAGATCGCGATGTGGTGACCGTCGTAGCTCGCCTGTGGGCGCTTGGTCTCTTTGAAACGGAGCGTCTGCTGTTGGCCGACGCTGACGACGCACACGTCACCTCTCTTCTGTTTCTCGACCCAGGCAGGCGCGTCCATCACCTCGTTGTAGAAACGGGCGATCCCGCGTGCGGTCTTGGGCGGTGCGTCAAACTCGACGTAAGGCATACCAAGTTTCATCTGGCCAAAATTGCCTGGTCCGAAACACTTGATCCTGTTGCCCCAGGGGCAGACGACGTCGATGTGTTGCTTGCGACGTTTCACGCTGAATGCGGTGTCCTTGAACCGTCCTGCGATCCGGGAAAGGCGTTTCTCCAGTTCATCCAGGTCCGGTACGACCACGGCAACGTGGCCGCGCACGACCTGAGGGTCGCGCGTTGGCAGGTGGAACTGCTGCGCGCCAACGTTGATCCAGACGTTGAATGGGCCAAAGTCGATGTATGGATCCCGGGTGAACCCCAGTCCGTTGACGTAGAAGAAGGTTGCCTCGGCCTGATCCGGCACCGTGACGTTAACGTGTTCAAGCGCCAGGATATTGCCGACGTCCTGGGTGGCCCGATCAAAAGACGGCTGTGCCAAAGCTGCTCTCCCTGGTAGATGACGCGACAAGCGTAATGGGTCGCCCCGTGCGGCACAACCGACGCCGGTCGCGGTTATTCCGCGGCCGCCTCGCGCAGGGTCTCCGGCGTGAACGGGATCGAGCGCGCCCGGATACCGGCGGCAACCGCAATCGCGTTTGCGATGGCGGCGGGGGTCGGGCCGGTCGCGGCCTCACCTGCGCCGAGGGACGGGGTGTCGGGGCGGTCCAGCACGTCGACGCTGATGTCAGGGACGTCAGCGAAACGCAAAATGGGATAGGTCTCCCAGTCCGTCGTGGTGCGGCCCCCGGCATCGAAGCTCACCGACTCCATCAGGGTCCAACTCGCAGCCTGCACGAATGCGCCTTCGAGTTGGTGGGCAAGACCGTCGGGGTCAACAACCCTGCCGGCGTCTGCGACGATTGCGGCGTCGCGCAACCGGATGGCTGCGGTTTCGCCGTCAACCTGCAGGCGCACGACGACTGCGCAGTACGTCTGGACGTTCTTGTACCGAGCGAATGCGAGGCCAACTCCGGCACCGGGTCCGCCTTCAGCGAGCCAGTCGGAGCGAATCCTGCCTGCCCGCGAGACAACTTCCCGGGCCCGTTGGTCGTCGAGATGAGCGAGTCGCAGCGCGACCGGGTCGACACCGGCCGCTGCTGCGAGTTCGTCGATGAAGGATTCGATCGCGAACACATTGGCGAATGCGCCAAGCCCGCGGGTTGACGAGGTCCGGACGCGCGGCGCGGCGAGATGTTTGACCACGCGGCGGTTCGGGAAGGTGTAGTACGGGTCGGCGTTCCTGTGGATGCCGCCGTGGGGGCCCCGCCCGGGTCGAACCGGCGGCTGTTCTCGTGGGGGTGACAGGTCCCATGCCGCTCTCAGGTTCGAACCCTGCTGGCCCGGAGCGGGCCTGCCGGAGTGGGTCTCGCTGTAGACATCCGCATGCCAGTCGGTGATGCGGTCGCCATCCATCCGCGCGGCAAGTTCGAGATGCGTTGCCGGCGACAGCGGTTCGTTCAGGTGTTCATCCGCGCGGGAGTACTTCAGGAGCACCTTGCGCCCGGGCACGACGCGCGCTGCGAGGGCCGCATCGAAGGCGGCGTCATCCGCGCCGTTGTGCCCGTAGCAGCCCGCGTTCTCACCGTGGTGAACCGTGACCGTTCCCGCGGGCAGATCCAGCGCTTCGGCGATTGCGCCGCGCAACAGGAAAGGACCCTGGGCATGGCTCCAGACCGTGAGCTGGTCACCGTCCCAGCGGGCGAGGGCGGCGCTCGGAGCGATGGACCCGTGGAGGTGGTAGGGCTTCCAGTACCCGGCGCGAAGGGTGGCCTCGTCGGACAGGCGCGGAGGAATCGGCTCGTCGGTTGGTGCGCCGTCGCTGCCAATCAACAGGCTGTCGGTCACGCTTGCGCGCAACAGTTCCGGTGTTGCCGGTGGCAGTGGGGGCTCTTCAGCCCAGACCGTGTGCTGCCTCAGCAATTCCGCTGCGCGCACCGCGACTGGCTCGGTTTCTGCCAGGACGGCGACGAAGTGACCATCGCGCACAACCTGCACCACATGCGGCAGCGCCAATACCGGGTCCGCGTTACTGCTCACGATGGGCAGGCCGGGTGTTCTCGGGCGAACGACGCGCGCGTGCAGCACGTTACCTTCGATCTCGTCCTGCAGAAACGCGCGTGCCCCGCTGAGTTTGGCGGGTAGGTCGATACGCTGCACGGTGGGCGACGGGGTAGCCGGGCGGGGTGCCGCGTTGCCACCGGCGTCGGCACCGATTCCGTCAGAGAAGAGATCCGCGTAGCTGACGGGTTCGTTCGTACCGTCTCGTGGCAGCACCTGCCCGTTTCCGATGGTCAGGTCTGCCACGTCCACCCCGAGGCGCAGCGCGGCGCGGTTGAGTGCAAGCTGGCGCACCTCCGCGCATGCCTGGCGCATCGTCGCCCCGGTCATCTGGATGGACATGCTGCCCGCGGTGATCCCCTCGTTCGGGACACCCTCGGTACTGCCGGTTTCAACGTCGACCCGCTCGATCGGGATGTCCAGTTCGAACGCGGCAATACTCGCGACCGCGGTCGAGATGCCCTGACCGAGTTCAACTTTGCCCGTGCGGACAACCACCCGACCGTCCCCGGTAAACCGGAGCCACGCGTCGAGCGACGGCGTGCGTTGCAGTGACCAGGGCAGCTCAGCCATCTGCGTCTGCCGCCAGGATTGCCGCGAGCATCCTGTGTTGCGCGCCACACCTGCAGAGCTGCCCTTCGAGGGCATCGGCAAGTTCGCCGCGTGTCCAGCCGCGTCGGCCAACGAGAAGGGTGTGTGCCGCCATCAGGACCCCACTCGTGCAGTAGCCACACTGTGCGGCATTCCGTCGTGCAAACGCTTCACGCAGGGCCGTCATGAGCGGATCGTCCGCCAGACCTTCCAGCGTGGTGACCTGCCGGCCCTTGACGTCACCGAGCGTCGTCGTGCACGACCAGGCAAGCTCGCCGTCGATCTGGACCCGGCACGCGCCGCACTGTTCGAGCCCGCAGCCGAGGCGCGTTGCCACCAGCCCCAGTTCGTTGCGCAGCGCAAAGACGAGGGGATCATCCGCATCTCCTGTGACGCGCGCCGGACGATCATTGACGATGATGTGCCAGGTCTGACTGATCACGGGCTCCTGAGTGCCGCTGCCAAATCGCGGTTTTGCCGGTGCAACCCTGGCGCAGTCTGTCACAATGCGGGTTCAAGGGTTTGGATGCGAAGCGATGGCAGCGCGACTGATCAGTGCGGCGTTGCTCGCATGCGTGGCTGGCTGGATTTCGGCAGCGGAAGTTGCGCAGGAAATCTCGGTTGGGGTTGATCAGCGTCGCGCGCTCTCGGTGGTCGTCTACGACACGGACCTTGGGCTTGTCACCGACACCCGCGAGGGCGTGTTGCCGAGCGGGCTGCTGGAGCTCCAGTTTCCGGGGATTGCCGCGAAGCTGCATGCGGGCTCGGCCAGCCTCGAAGCAGACAAACTCTCCGTCGTCGAGCAGAACTTCCGCTATGACCTGCTCGGCAAGAGTTCGATACTCTCGCGTTTTCTCGGCCGCAAGCTGAAGTACTCGCGGAGCGTCTCGGCTGGCGGGCGCTACGAGAAAGTGTTGCGTGAGGGCATCCTGCTCTCCGCCGACCCCGAGATCGTGCAGTTCGGTGACGAGATCGAGATAGGGCCGGAAGGCACGATTTCGCTTGCCTACCTGCCGAAAGAACTGAAGGCAACGCCGACACTGCTGTGGCTCGCAACCAACGAGAAGACTGAGTCGCGGGTTCTGACAGCCCGCTATCTCTCGAGAGGCCTCAGCTGGAACGCCGACTATGAACTTGTGCTTGGCCGCAGGGATGCAGCGGAGCTGACCGGGTGGGCGAACGTGACCAACGACAGCGGTGCCGACTATCTCGATGCCAGGCTAACGCTCGTCGCCGGTGACGTTGCAGCGCCGCTGATGCCCACACCGCGCGCGCCCCAGCCGCAGTTCATGATGGAGCGGGCCGCTGCTGACATGGCCGCGCCACGGTCGGTAGGCCGTGACCTCTATGCCTTCAAGGTACCCCATGCGACGTCGCTCCTGCGCAAAGAAGCGAAGCACCTGCGGCTTTTCCCGGCACGGACGGTGAATCTCGAGCGACGTCTGGTGGCGCGGGGCTTCGTCCAGATGGGGGCACGCGAGTCCCGGAACCCTGTCAACGTCATGGTGGCTTACGCGTTCGAGAACGCGCACCGCGCGCTGGCGCGGGGGACCGTCAGTGTCTATCGCGAAGGAGAGGACGCGCGGATGTTCATTGGCAGCGCGCAGATCGACAGGGTTCCGGTTGGCGAAGAGGTGGTTGTCGAGACCGGTCAGGCCTTCAACGTGCAGGTTGTTCGCACCCAGGTTGGTCATCGAATGGACCGCGGCCAGGCGTTTGAAGCGGAAGTCACGCTCACAGTTCAGAACAGAGGCGAGCGACGCGAGCGGGTGACCCTGGAAGAGCGGATTCCCGGGAGTTGGGAACTGCTGCGTGAGTCGAAGAAGTCGCGGCGTGAGCCCGGCCGCGGCCTCAGCTATTTAGTGACCGTGCCTGCCGGCGAATCGGTTGAGGTCGGGTACGCGGTTGTGATGCGTCCGTAGCGGCCTGCCTGGGCGCTGTTCTCGTTCAGAAGACCGAGCGATAGGCGTTCAACCCGACGAATGTGCCACCGTTGCGTTCGCACAGAATGCGCATGAGCTTGGCGAACGCAATCCCCGAATCCGGCGGGCCGTGATTGCCGCTCACCATCACCGGGAACGCCACCGCGTGAATCCGCACGAGGCGGTCGCCCTTGGCGTCCGGCTGATTGATGCGATCAACCTGATCAACGACCCGCTGAATGTTCGTGCGACCGTCCAGTTCGTCACCGAACACGTAGAGGCTCATCCTGATGCCGGGACGGTAGTAGCGGCTGATGGCTTCGTTGATGCCGCCAACCGGGTTCGAAGGTGACACCGCGCGCCAGTCGCGCAGCCGATCCAGAATGGCCCGACGGCGGGTGGGCGTGTCCTGCATCCACTGTCCCCGCGAGGTCTTGAACATGTAGACGCCGTTGTCGTTGATGACCTGGATACCCTTGATGTTCGGGTAGACGTCCAGGGTCTCGGAGATCTTCTGCAGCACGAGCGCCCAGGCGCCGCTGTCGTGCATGCTGCCTGACGTGTCGATGATGAACACGACGTACTCGCTGTCGACGGGAATGCCGCCGACCGTCGTGTCGTCGGTGTCCTTCTCGTACTCCTTAAGCAGCCGCTGCATTTCTTCCGTGAGCGACTGTTTTGCCTGATAGAGCTCGCGTTCGATCGTCACGCTCACCGTGCTCTTGTTGCGTGCCTCGGCGAAGCGTGCCTGCAGGTTGGCGAGATTTCGCCGCAGTTGGTTGATCCGGTCGAGCTCGGTGCGGTCCTGATCCACCGCGCGGATCAGGTCGCGATTGGTCTCCCTGATCCGGTCGCGGATCTCCTCGGCCTTGGCCTGCAACGAAACGAGCTGGCCTTCGAGCGGCTCCGTGTCTTCGAAGAGCACGGGCTCGAACACCTTGGTCAGCACCAGCATGAGGATCAGCGCGCCGAATCCGCAGGAAATCACGTCCAGGAAGGACAGGCTCATCCCTTCCACTTCGCGGCGCAGGCGCATCTTTGCCATCAGGGCCAGTCCGAAGACGGGGAGAGGAGCGCTCCGCCGGTGTTGTACGCCATCACCCAGTAGGCGGGAGTTGCGTCAGGGTCGCCTTCCATCGGGAACAGGATGGTGTTGACCGGCACGCCGTCCGGGAGTTGTAGCAGGGCGTCGTTGAAGATCCGCATGCGTTCCCGTGGATAGATCACGGTCGCGCGGCCTTTCGTCTCGGCCATCGTGGGCAGGCCGTCGACGATCAGGAAGATGTTGTCAGGCCGGGGCCGGAACTGATGCGCCACTTTGAAGGCGTTGTGCAGCGAGGTCCCGTCCCTCGGCACGACAAGGCGCAGGTTTTCGAGCGCCTTCTTCAGCGGGCCTTCGTCTTCGGTGACCTGCCATTCGCGGTCAGTGCCTGGGATGAGTGGGGTTGCCTCGGTATTGAATGTATAAATCTGGAAGGCGATATCGCCCGGCATGTTCGCGGTGATCCAGTCGACCGTCTTGATGGCCCGTTGCCACTTGTCCGAGCGACGTTTCGTCGAGTCATCGAGGTTGCGGCGGATGAGCGCGTTGGTCGGGTCATTGGCCAGCATGCTCGCCGACGCATCGACTAGGATCAGGATGTGCTGTCCGCCCATCTTCAGCCCGGTCAGATACTGACGGTCCCCCTGTCCCTTGATCTGCTCGAGGGACTTGCCGCTTGACCCGGGGGTCTCGAGACTGGCCTCGAGCCGGTCGGTTTCGAGTTCGAGTTCGAGCAGTTCGGTCTTGAGTGCCGCGATCGCCTGGTCCTTGTCGAGGTCGACGTTCACGATCTGCTCGATCTCGTCTTCGAGGTCTCGCAGCGTGTTGATGATCGCGAGCGCTTCGTCCTGGTTGGTCCGTACCCGCTCCTCGGTGTCTTCGAGGTTGATCTGCACCTGGCGGAGCTCGCGCGTGCCAACCTCGATTTCGAGGTTCAGCTTGCTGATGATCGCCATCATTTCCGCAGAGACGTCCTGTGGTTCCGTTTCCTGCGAATAGTGAATGACGATGAATACCAGAATGATGGCGCCGAAGCCGCACGACATGATGTCGAGAAAGGCGAGCGAAAACGACGTTGTGTCGCGCTTGCGGGCCACGGTCTCAGGTCACCGAAATGAGCGTCAGGTCGGTGTCGGCAACGCGGAGCGTGTCGCCGGTCGCAAGCGCGGTGCCGCCCGGCGGGCTGCTGCCATTGACGGTGATGCCTTCACGGTGAGGATCAATGCGGACTGTCTGCCCGTCCGTATACAAGGTGCAGACCGGGTCGGAACCCGTACGCAGGCCGCCGCTCAGGTCGCCGTCGAGGCGAAAGGCGCTGCCGATCGCGACTGCCCGTGACTCAAGCAAGAGGTGGGTCGGGGCGGCGCTCGCGCTGGTCTCGGTCTCTGGCGGGCTTGCCTTGACCGGCAGCGTGACGACGTGGGCAACCGTTTCGCGGCCCGTGATGGTGTCGGCGTATCCCCGAACCGATTCGTTCACCGCAGACTCAGGCAGTTCGGCGACGCTGACTCCGTCGATGAGTGCGAGCGCGTCACGCAGCCCGGGGAAGCCCCTCAGTCGATGTGTCAGGAAGATGCTCGCACGTTCGCCTTGCGTCAGTCGGGCCCTGAGCGTCTGGACAATTTGCGGGTAGATGGCGCTGCAGGCGGTGAGCAGCTGATCGCGCGTCACCTGGACGCTTGGAGTACCGCTCGCGGTCACCAGGTCGAACTGGTTCAGCTGTCCGTCGTTGACCGCGATCCATTCCGGAATCTGGTTGTACAGGGCCTGCTCGCTGTCGGCCTGGTGCAGCGGGTCGTACCGGGTGGTCTGAATGAACTGGTTGGCAACAATGTTGGCCCAGCGATCCCACAGGGTGAAGATGCCGACATCCGAAACGGTCACGGCGTCGGTCCGCGTCAGCTGCACGCTCGCGCCGAGTTGCGTCAGCGTCATGCAGTGCAGATAGATGTCGAGCACGAAGGCGGTATTGGTCAGTGATTGTCCCGCAGCAGCGGCCACCGCACTGTCGACAACGCCGTCGACAGGCATTCCGGCTTCTCCTGCCATCCCGAGCAGCAACCCAAGTTGCTCGCGGCTGTAGTAGGGCGGCACCGCGAATACGGTGGAGCCCGCGTGCCCCTTGAGGTCGGCCCAGATCGCCTCGAGGTGGGCAAAGGCCAGGTCGGCGTGATGGCGCAGGGCGGGCGTGGCCGCGGGGATCGGTTCGGTACTGAGCTGATGCCAGAAACGGTTGTTCGTCCAGCGGGGGAGCAGACGCGCGCAGCCGTACGCCTCGGCGCCCGTCATGAGGCGCTCCCCGTCGAGCACCGCGAAACCCGGACTGCGTGCGAGTACGTCACCGTCGAGTGACACGAGAACCCCCGTGTCGTTGAGCTCTATCACCGCAAAGGACATGGCCGGTCTCCTGTCTGCGTCAGCTCTGCAGGTGCTGAATGAGGTTCGTGTCGCAGTAGCTTTCAGCATCCAGGACAAGTCGTTCCTGGGCCAACTGCAGCTGATACACGAGGAACATCACAATGATGCTGATCAGCAGTGCGACGAACGTTGAGTTGAACGCGACGCCGAGGCTTTGGGTCACGCCCGCGATGTCACCCTGTGCTGCCTGGTGTGCCTGCGCGAGTGCCTGGCCGATCCCTCGCACCGTGCCGAGGAATCCGATCGAAGGGATGGCCCAGGCGATGTACCGGATCAGCGAGAGCTCGGAGTCGAGCCGCTCATTCTCTGATTCACACGTCGCGCGGATCGAGTTGGAGACATCCTGGATGTTGCGCGTTGATCGGAATCGGTGCAGCGCCGTCAGGAGGGCTCTTGGCAACAGGAAACGTTGCTCCTCCGTCGGCAGGGCCTGCACCGGACGCGAATACTCCCGCGCGTCCTCCGGCAGGATGCTGGTTCCCTGACTGACCGGGATCAGGTCGATTTGCAGGACTCTGCGCTCCCGCAGGGTGACGAGGGCCTTGTAGCCCATCAGCGACATCGCCCAGAGCATCAGAATGAAACAGGCTTCCTGCTCGTAGTCTTTGATCACTACGAAGGCCGATCGCTCGGGCACGTAACTCGGATTGCTGTTGATCTGGACCGCCTGCTCTTCCAGCACCTCTCTGGCGGAGGGCCGGACCACACCGACATAGATGCCGTGCACGATGATGATGGCGATGATGAGCGAGAAGATCTGATAGATGAACTCGACTGGCAACTGGTTCTTCAAGGCATTCGGTCCTCAGATATCGACGGGGAGCGGCAGGGCGTTGTCGACCCTGATCTGTTCACTCGCAACAAATGTCCCGGGTGCCCGGCTGTCGTCGGACGGGTCACTGGTGTCTTCCTCGTCAGCCTCCTCAACCGTCCTGTCCGAAGCCGCTTCGAGCGTTTCGGGGGGTGATTCAGGCGGGGGTGTGGCGTCTTCACCCGCGTGGGCCGTCAGCGCGATCAGCGCGATAAGCATGGCGAGCGATATTTGGCGTTTCATTCGACGTACCTCGCAATACGGAAGCCCACGTCCGGTCGGGGTTCCGCGCCGTAGTCACGGTAGGTCCAGCGCAGTTCGCTGAACCGGCCGTGCATGAAACTCGAACCGCGAATGACGTGAAACTCTCCGGCCTCCGGGCCGCGGGGATTGGTCAGCGGTTCCCGCACGCGATCGGCGCTGTAGTAGTCGTGGATCCACTCCGCGACGTTGCCGGCGAGGTCGTGCAGCCCCAGCGGATTGGCATCGAAGCTGGCGGCCGGGGCCGGGCCGCGGAATGTGTCGGTGTAGCCGACGATGTGATACGGGACCATGCCCGCGGCAGTTTCGTCGGCGTAGTTGGCGCTGTTTGCCGGCGGCGGCATGGTATCGCCCCACGGGAATCGTGACGTTGGGCCCGCGTAGCGTGCGCTGAATGCCCATTCCGCCTCCGTGGGCAGTCGGTAACCGGTGGTGGCGGGGGAGGCCAGTACCCATTGCCCGTCGCGGTTGCGCTCATAGGCCGGTGACAGTTCCTCGTTCTCGGAGAGCCAGTTGCAGAAACGCACGGCCTGGTCCCACGAGAGATTCACGACCGGGCGCTCGCCCTGGCTGAGCAGGGAGCGCCCGATGGCTCCGGAGTCGTGATTGGGATCGAACTTTGCGAACTGATCGTTCGTGACCTCGGTGACGCCAATATAGAACTCGCGCGTCAGGACCACGTCTTTCTGGATCTCGTTGGCACGCCGGCCCGGTTCTCTGCGACCAGCGCCCATCCTGAGCGAACCCGGCAGCACGAGACGCAGCTCCTGCCCGAGCGCCGATGTAATCTGCTGCGGAATCCGTGCGGCCTCGGCCTCCGCTTCGGTCTTGAGGTTGACGATGAGCTGCTGCGCAAGACCGGGCCGGGGTGTCACCACGGCTTCGTAAGGCGCGTAGCCCTCGAGGCTGAGGCGGAGCGTGTGTTCCTTCGCGGGCAGTGACAGGCGCAGTGAGCCGGTTGTCGGGAGCGCACGAGGCGCGCCGTCGATCGTCAGTTGTGCGCCGGCAGGCTCGGCGAGGAGGTTGATGGTGCCGACGACCGGCGCAAGCCGGAGGTTCAGCAGCATGTCGTTCTCGGGAACGATGGCGAAGCGTCGCGAGACCTTCTCGTAGCCGGCCCTCGAGAGCTCCAGGCGGTAGTCCGCACCTGGCGCGAGAACGAGATCGAGCGGCGTCTGGCCGCGATAGGCGTCGTTGATGCGAACGTTGGCGCCCGCCGGTTGGGAGCGGATCGATGCGGTGCCATCGGCCACGATCAGCGTCACATTGGGGACGGTCTCGTCATCGCCCGCGCGCGCTGTGTATTCGCTCGACCAGTGCTTGTAGCCGGCCTTGCGCAGGGCGACCGAATGTCGGCCTGCCATCAGTTCGACCACCATCGGCGTCGTCCCGACCACGTCGTCGTCGACCAGGATATCTGCCCCGGGAGGCGTGCTCTCGAACGCGAAGTTGCCCCAGCCGGGCGCGAGGTTCACATCGAGTGTCTGCTCCACGCGCATCCCTTCGATGTCGATTTCGGTGTCGTAGGGCAGGTAGCGTGGTGCGCGCACGGAGACGTCGTGGAGACCGGGCGCGATCGCGTCCATTGTGAGAGGCGTGATGCCGACGTTTGTCTGGTCGACGAACACCTCCGCGCCGACTACGGGTTCGGAACGCAACGTCAGGATGCCCGGCAGGCGCGTGAACGTATACGCTACCGTCTGGTCTGCGGCGTCGCCCACCTCGAAATCAGCTTCGAGCACTTCGTGGCCTGCCGCGGTCGCGCGAAAGCTGTACCCGCCGGGCAGCATCAGCCGCCTGCCGCCCAGTTCGTAGCTGAAGCCCCGGGTGATCTCGACCGTGTCGGGTGCCGGCGTCAGTTCGATCCGGACCGCCTTGGCGCTCAACATCAAGAACACGAGCGTGGCGAGGCCAAGGGCCACGACGCCAACCGCGACCGGCAGCGGTTTGAACCACGGGCTCCGGGTGGTTGCGCCTGTTGCCCTGACGAAGGCAATCGGCTCGATCGTCAGATCATCTTTGACACCGTCGTTCATTGGCTCAGATCTTCTCGGAACAGCTCACGAAAACGGGCTCGGGGTCGGAGCCGGCGAGCAGGGTGACGCGCGCCGACACATCCTTGTAGCCGCGCCGTTTGCCCACGATCGTGTAGACGCCCGGATACAACTCCAGCTCCCGTGAGGTGATTCTGCCGAGGGCGCCCACGCTCGCCACGGTCAGTTCGGTCAGATTGTCGCTGCGCACCTCGAGATTGATGGGGATGCGTGCCTGGGTGAGCTGCGTGCTGAGCTCGATGATCTGTGCAGAGAGCCTGCCGCCTTTTGCCGCAAGTCGGCTGGCCTTGCCGACGAGGCGCTTCGCCTGCGTGTACTCGGCCTCGGCGGTCAGGAGCAGGGGGCTCTGCAGATAGCGGGTGATATCCGCTTCGAGTTGCTGGCGTTCGATTGCGCTCTCCCGGCCTTCGGTGGCGAGTACAAGGCTGGGGTCGAGCGCGAGCATCGCTTCATAGGTTGCCCGCACGGCATCCCAGTTCTCCGCGGCGGCGTGCTCGCGGGCGGTTGCGTCGAGATCGTTCAGCTCGACCATCCGTTCGGCGAAGGCAGCCTGCGACAGGCCATCCTGCACCTCGGCAGAGTCCGGTTTGACCGAGCGTGCGCTCTCGAACGCGGCCCTCGCGGCACTGAACTCACGGCGCTCGATGGCCGCGAACCCCTCACTCATGCGGGCCGCGAAATTTCGGTCGGTGATCGCGGTGGACACCCGGGCAATCGCTTCCGTGGCAGCCGGCCACTGCGCGTCGAGCGCCTGCGCCTTCTCATATTCGAAGAGAGCGTCCTCGAGTTGTCCTGACGCTTCGAGTGCGTTGCCGCCTGCGAGCAGGTTGAGGACATCTTCGAGGCCGGTTGCACGGTCGAGCAGATCGGCGTTGGCAGCGTCGCCCGCGTCGATCTGTTGCGCAAGCGAAAGGTGCCGGATCGCTTGTTCGAAGTCGCCCGCGTCGAACGCGGCCCGGCCGGATGCCTTGTTGCGCTCGGCGACATCGAAGCGCGTATCGTAGATGGTCGCCGCTTCCTCCCTCAGCCTCGTATAGACGTCCAACGCGCCGGCGACATCGTCATCCCGGAAGAGAGCGTCGCCTTCCTCGCTCTCGCGGGTGATGCGATCGTAGTCATCGTGTGCCCAGGACAGCGCCCCTGCATCTTCGAGTTCCACCAGCACCCGCAGCAGCGCCTGCGCCGCTTCGTTCGCTTCGTTGCGCAGTGCTTCGAGGCGGGCCACTTCCATGGGCGCGGGCGTGGGTGCGGCAGGCGCCTGTGGCGCGCCGGGCGTCGGCTCGGGTGCGGCCGGGCGTACCACGATCGCGGGGGGTGGGGCGTCGGACTCACCTGGCAGAAAAATGACGAGCGCGACGGCGGCAAGGAGCAACGCAAACATCCCGAGTGCAAGACCCAGCGACACGGTGCGCCCTTCCGTCGTCACGAGCGCCGCGGGCACCGGTTCACTGGCGGCCCCGTTGGTCTGTATCGCCGGCTGCCGGATCGGAGCGGAGGCGGAGATCGGCGCAAGTTCGACGGCATTGCCCAGTTCGTTGCTGAGCAGCGCGCGGATTTCCGCGAC
>MDTE01123798.1_pt1 | contig 19421 bp, 13 predicted proteins | sample 811231 | NCBI WGS metagenome assembly MDTE01 (sample SAMN05326651, study PRJNA326480) | marine metagenome | isolation source: seawater | place: Indian Ocean: Red Sea | collected 2010 | reverse complement strand
TCAGTTACTATCTTCATATCAACAAAGTAGCGATGATACTTCTTGTCTACTTCATAATAATACGGTATGATGATTTCTTCAGAACTCCACTGTTTAACTTTCGGATTTTTATCGCACCACTGAAATACAACTTTTTCCCATAATGATCTATATATTATGTTATAAATATCACCTTTATATTTAGATGCGTTTTTGATTGAGTATCTACCTGAATAAGCCATGTTTTTTGTTATAAATAGAAAAATAATACTTAATAATATTTATCTATAAGGAAATAATATGCCTCCATTTGATATTGCAGCAGGTTTAGCTAAAAGAGATGCAAGCGGACAACTATTACCATCTGGAGTAACAGGTCCAGAATTACTTAATTTTAGAGATACAGTTGTTAAAAACACAGTTGGAAACATTACAAGAACGAATGTAGACGATTTACAAGATAATCAAGGTATAAGAGGTAAAAATACTTCAACTACATTAAAATATCCGTTAGAAGACGCTAATCCGGCGTATCAAGCAAGAGTAACTTTTAGAATGTATTCATTGCAACCTAAAAATCCTGCTGATACACAGAAAGTATTAAAAAAACAAAATGAAGATAATTTAATGAGTTCTATAAGAGGTATTTTTACAGAAGGTGATAATAGTGGCAAAAAGGTAGGGCCAACTACCGTAGCCTCGTCCGCGGCAGATGAATTTAGTGGAGGAAATATTGAAGGCGGAGAATTTGGAGCTGCAATCCATGGAGGAGCTCCTAATGTAAAAACTGATAAACAAAAGTTAGATGAAGGTAAAGAAGACCAAAATGAACTATTAGATGCAATTGGTAGAGCCATAAGAGGTGGTTTCACTTTTCAACCAGTTAAAAATTCTACAATAGTTGACATGTACTTTCCTTTGTCTATGCAGTTTTTAGATACAGCGCAATATGGAAATGCGAATCTTAATGCGACCGGTGCTAGTATGGCAGCTGCAGTTCAAAGCGGTACTGCGCCTATTGAAGCAGCGGCAAATTCTGTTGAAGATGCAATGGATCAAATATTTGATTTAATTACGGGTAATGCTCGTTTAGGTGAAACAGCTGCAAGATTAGCAACATCACGTTTGATTAGTGCTAAGTTTATACCTATGCCTGCAGGTTTACGTAATGCATTAACATTAACTAATAGGTCTATTATAAATCCTAATACACGTAGTTTATTTCAAGGTGTTGCTTTAAGAGAATTTACATTTCAATTTAAAATGATAGCAGAATCTCCACAAGAAGCTTTTCAAGTTGAACAAATAATTAAACACTTTAGAAAAGAATTATATCCGGCAACGTATTCTGTTCCTATAGGAAAAACTGGTGTTGAAGCTGATGTTGGATATAAATTTCCAAATGTTTTTCAAATAGTGTTTAATTACAAAGGTGCACGAAACAAAGCATTGCCTAAATTACATCACTGTTATTTAAGAAATGTTAGTCACACAATTAACCCTACAGGTGGTGGATTTAGAAGAGACGGCCACCCAAATGAAATAGATTTAACTCTATCTTTTGTAGAATACAAAACACTTGATAAAAAAGATATTGATGAGGGGTACTAATGAAATATTTTCAAGATTTTCAAAATTTACTTTATTTATTTGGAGATGAAGATAAAGCTACTATATTTCAAGATTTATCCAGATATGCAAATATAGTTGATCAAATAAAAGATGATGTCACTTTTTTAAATTTTCATACTATACAAGACGGATTTAGGCCTGATCAAGTTTCTATACAGTTATATGAAACTCCTTTGTATTATTGGACATTTTATCTTTTAAACGATGATATAAGACAACAAGGATGGCCTCTAATTAACGGCGAATTTCAAACATATATCAAAAAAATATTTCCAAATAAAACAGTAACTACACGCGATAATATTTCAGCTAAGTTTAAAGTTGGTCAAACAATCACCGGAGCTACGTCTGGCGCCAGTGGTGTCATATTAAGAAGAGACTTATCATTAGGCCAAATAGTAGTTCAACTAACTACCACAAGAACATTTACAACTACTGGTGAACTTCTACAGTCGACTAATGCAAGTGGAGTTGTTGAAACTGTTACATCTTCTTCAAGTACTAATGAATATCAAGCTGTGCATCATTATTTGAGAGATGGCGAAATACTTCAAAACTATAATCCACTTGATGGCCCTGGTGCACAAGACACTCCAGTAACATTTGAAGAAGTTTGGTTTAATAATAATGATTCATTGAAACTAATAAGAGTTATAAAACCTTCACTTATAAGTAAAGTAGTAACCAGTTACAAAAAATCTTTAAGAGAATAACGTGTCAGAATTTAATATTCCTGAAAGAAGAAAAGAATATTCCATAACGTCAGCTGTAATATCAAGTGATAGAATAGGCCAAGGTGTTTTAGTAGATATTCGAAGTGTCATTGGTCAATTTGAAATATATGAACATATTAATAAACCATATATTACTGCTAAGTTTTTTTTATTAGATCATAATGATATATTTGAAGGAATTGATTTTCTTGGAGGTGAAAAGTTAGAATTATCAATACAACACTCAGAAGAGCAAAGTACCGCATCAGAACTTAAAAAAACTTTTTTAATTGATAAAGTTGAATTTGTTACAAAAACAGATGAAAGAACAGAATCAGTTGTAATACATTGTACAGAGTTTCATGTGTATGCATCTTCATTGCAAAATGTAAGTAGATGTTACAAAGGCAGTCCTTCTTCAATGATTCAGAAAATTTTAGATGAATACTTAGATAAAAGTTTAGCTATTGTTGGTGACGATGACTTAAATAACTTAAAAGTTATAGTGCCAAATATGCATCCACTTGAAGCGTGTTTGTGGATAAAAAATAGAGTTACTACTAGAGACGGTTTACCGTTTTACTTTTTTTCAGCTTTAGGTTTAGACAATTTAGTTCTTAAAGATTTACAAACTATGTTGACACAAGTTCCCATAAATATTGATTCACCTTTCATATACGCACCAAGTATAAATGCTACTCAATCAGAGTTTCCTAAATTTTACACAATAGAAGAGTTTACTATAGCATCAACTGATGATTTGCTTTCATTAATTAGAAGTGGAGTAGTTGGAGCGAGTTATGAGTTTTATAATACTTCAACTGGTTTACCGACTCCTGTTAAATTTAACGTTGATGATGTATTTAAAAATTTATCTCAACAACAAGCATTGGGTGGTAATAATAATAGATATGTTTTTGGGCCGGAATACAAACTCAATGACAAACAGATTTCAACGTATGAATCAAAGTCAATCACACAAATTTCTTCTATAGGTGCTTATAGCAGTAGAACAAGTTTCAGAAGTTACAATGAAGAACTTACTGAAGGTGGCCACAGAAAAAAAATTAACGCAGCTGCACTCACTCAATTTTTAGCTAAATCACCAATTGAAATTACAGTAAGAGCACGTGAATTTATTACAGGCGATCGAAACTATACTATTGGAAAAACTATTAGAGTTGTTTTTTTAGATAATTCAGAAGGTGATCAAACAGCGGTAACCTTTGACACTAAAAAATCAGCTGATTATATTATATGTGCAGCAAAGCATTCATTTATGAACCAAAAAGCTGTAACACAATTAATATGTGGAAAGTTAGGTTACTTTGGCCAGGAGTTTGAATTATGAGTTATTATGGAGATAGCACACGTTGGTTTTTAGGTAGAGTTGTAGATATTAATGATCCTCTTAAACTTGATAGAGTTAAAGTTAGAATATTTGGTATTCATACTCAAGATACTACTATGATACCTACAGAAGATTTGCCATGGGCTCAAGTCGCAATACCCACTACTGAAGGTGGTACTTCAGGTTTAGGATTTAATACACAAATAAAACCTATGGCACAAGTGTTTGGTTTTTTTATGGATGGAAAAAATTCACAACTACCTCTTGTAATAGGGTCAATTCCAAAAATAGAATCTCCAGTAGGTGACACTAAATTAGCAGAAGGATTTGTATTGCAATTAAATGGTGAGTCCAATATTGAAAAAGCTTTTAATTTTTTTATTTCACAAGAAGGTGGTAATTTTACGGTTGAACAAGCATGTGGTATGATAGGTAATTTTTGTGTAGAATCTGATGCTAACAGAAATAACGGAGATATTAATCCTGCAGCTGTTTCAGGTTTTAAAGATGAAGGTTCGTTTGGTATTGCTCAGTGGAATCCAGCAAAAGCTGCAGGTGAAAGATTAGGAAATTTGATTTCTTTTTCTTCAACTCAAGGATTAAGTCATAGAACACTGGAAGCTCAATTATTATTTGTTAAGTATGAACTTGAAACATTTAGTTATTTTGGAGTTGGAAAATTACGAAAAACAGAAACAGTAGAACAAGCGACTGAAGTTTTTCAAAATCAATATGAAAGACCTCGTGCAGATTTAGCAAAGCTTGATCAAAGAATAAAGTTTGCAGATGAAATATTTAGAAAATTAGGTAGAGGAGGTTTTGGAGATGGCGATTGATACATTACCACGCGGCGGAGGTACTGAAATTGTATTGAGCGAAACACCTACTTCCATAACGCGTGTTGTCGGTAGGGTTAGAGAAGGTGTTCCATTTGAAACTACAATTACAGGATTTAGATTAGAAAATGGTAGAATTATACTTCCTACGTATTATCAAACTGCAACAGTAGAATATGAAGTAGCTGGAAATGAACAAGAATTCAAACAGTTTGTTGGTAAAGATTTTGCTAGTAGTTTTTTTGAAGCTCAAAATAAAATAAGTCAACAAACTTCACAAGTGTTTGAAGATGCACAATTTGATAAAATTAACAATGAAGGTGTTACATTAAAAGAATTTGAAGAAGCTGGAGGAATAAAGTCACTACAAGCATTTACAAAAATAGGTAAGTCGTTAACAAAAAGTCCTATGATAGCAATGGTGACAGAAAATGCAGGTGATGGTGGACTTCTTAAATCTGCCTCTCAGTTATCAGCAATACAAGCTCAAACTGGAGGTAGAGGAGGCAATGGTTTTTTAAATAAAAAAGTTACACACGCAAGTCCAAAAGCAGCATTAAATTCTATAAAAACTTTATTACCTAAACTACAAGAATCTAAATTACTAGAAAAAATTTCAAGTTTAGCAGCAAGTCCAAACAAAGTTACAACTTCTTTAAAACCAGAGAATATACCGCAATCAAAAGTGGTGAAGCAGATATCTCAAGAGTACAAATCAAAATTACCGGCACTAAATAATATAGGATTAGATTTAGATCCTCTATCTGCATTTGGTGGAATTGGTAGAGAAAAACTTAATATGTCAGCACAAGGTTTAGCAAAAAATACAAAGGGCGTGACTTCTTTAGGAGCTATTAAAGCAAAGGTTGGAGGATTTGCTGACGGATTAACTGATTTTATTAAATCTAAAGGATTTAAAGTTCCAAACTTTGTTGAAGAAGGTGGAATTAAAACAAACGTATCTAAACATTTCAATGCTGGTAGTTTACTTGCAGATATAAAACCTTCTGAAAAATTTAGAATTAAAAATAGAGGTTCCGGATTCATAGGATTTAATACTCCTTCAACTTATGAATTTGAAACTGTTGATTCGTTTGAAGAACTTGAAACTGAAATGCGAAACTCAACTAGAGGACCAAAATCGAAAGATGCGTCTACAGCAATAAGTGCTTTAATAGTTGGTTGGACTGGACCTTTTAATGGTCCTCCTGAAAAAGTAAATGCAAAATCATTACATGAAGTAAGTAAAAAGTATGATCAAAAATTTAGAGATAATGAAGCTAGTTCAACTGGAGTATCTTCACCTTTAGGTCTTGATCACGGAATACAACCACACTATTTAATATTACAAAATGGAAATTTACAAAGAGGTAGACCTATTGATATGAGACGCTTTGCAAAATATTCTAAAATATCGAGAACCGGATTAAAATTAACATTTATAGCAGGTCAAGATGCACCTATAAATGAAAAGCAGTTTGAAACTTTTGATGGATTTATTAGAAAATGGATTAATGTATTTCCGGGAGGAGAAGTGTTTGCAGATTATGAACTTGATCAAAACTATCAAGGTCCTGGGTTTGACGTAAAAGATAGAATAACATCAAAATATAAAAAAGAATTTTTAGTAGCAGATCCGTCTTCTTTAGAAGAGATGCCTTCAAAAGAAGAACAAAATTTGATAAGACCTAAAAATCCAGTAAGATCTGTAACAACAATATCAAAGCCTATAGATTTTGATAAAGCTAACGAAGATATTGTAGAAAAGCTCGAAAGCAAAGAGCTTCAAAGAGACATTGAAACAGGCATAAATAGATTTGGTGCATCAATAGGTTCTTTAAATGGTGTCAGTGCAGATAAACTTGCTGCAAAGTTTGGAGCTAAAAATTTACCTAAAGGCAATTTAAAAGAACAATTAGATTCAAAAATATCTGAAGCTAGTAATACATTAGGATTAGAAAAAGGAACAATTGACAGCATAACTGAAAAATTAACAAAGAATAAAGCTTTAGATTTGAATTTAGCTAAACGACTATCTGAAAAAATAGTATTATAGGTGTAGTATGTCAGAAGAAAAATTAAATCAATATGTGGACAAATCTGAATTTGCATCTCGAAAAGATGTAGCTGACGGTAGAAACGATCCATCAGGCAGATATCCTAAAGCGGAATATGTAGGAGTCTCTTCAGTTAATAATATTGCAACTGGAGCTAGAACAAAAAATGTGTATTTAGGAGGTTCAGCACCCGGTGTTGATTTGGATTTATCTGATGAACCCGCTTCTAATTATACACAAAACCAAGTTAAAGAAACTGCAACTGGTCATATCATAGAGTATGATGATACCTATGGTAGAGAAAGAATTATGTTACGTCATCGCACTGGATCTGGTGTTGAAATGCGAGCTGACGGTAGCGTAATTTTAAGTTCAACTAAAAATTCTATAAAAGTAGTTGCAGCTGATGATAAAGTAGTAGTCGAAGGTGATGGCGAAATAGTTTACAATGGAAACTTAAAATTAAGAGTTCAAGGCGATTTTGATTTAGAAGTTGGTGGAAACTATAGCGTTAAAGTCGGAGGCGATGAAGATAAATTCGTAAAAGGCTCTTCAGAAAAACTTATCGTAGAAAATTATGAAAAGAGGATAATCGGAAATAGCGCTAATTTTATTGCAAAAGCATCTACAGAAACAATACTAGGTAATAAAAATCATATAGTCAAAGGCAATTTTGATAACACTGTAGAAGGAAATACAGAGTTTGCCGTTAAAGGTGAAATACTTATGACAAGTGCTGACGGTGTTGTTGTAACATCTCCTGATGTAAATATTTCTGCAAGTTCATTAGCCGTGATGGGTGATAGCGGAACAGTAGGCGGTGAAGAAATTGTAATGTATGGTAAAACTGCTCATATACCTAGAATTAATGCAACCGAAATGACTTCAACTACTTTTAGAGGAGATTTAGTTGGAACCGCAACTCAAGCAATTGATGCTAATCAATCAGCAAAGGCAGTAGTTGCAACTGGACTAGGTTCAGGTGCTGGTACTGGTGGACATAGCGCTACTGATACAACAGCAACAAATAAAAATACTCAACAACCTACAGCAACAACTATATCAGATTTAATTAATAACAGTAGTCTAGGTGTAAGAGTTGTAGAAGTTGACACTTTCGGTGATCTTAAAAATGCTGCAGATAGAACTGTAGATTATGGTGGAATATCTAAATTTGATTTAACAACTCAAGCCGCCAGATCAAGATTACGTGATCCTAATAATTTAAATAATGAAACATTTTTAGGTACGCTTATGTCAGATGGTACGATTGCAAAAACATACGCAAATAGCACTCCACCAAATTATGGAAGAATAGTTTCAGTAGATGAAATAGCAGTTAGAGGCGCAGAAAACATAGGTAAAAGAAGTGCACAAAATAGATTATTTTCAGCAACATAAGGTGATGACATGTCTAAACCAGTAATAACAACTGTAGTTCCAAATGCAATATATAATCCAGTTTTTCAACCCGAAATAACTGCAAAAACTAAATTAGGTCCTGGCATTCCAATGTCAAGTTTTTTCGGTTGGAGTGATGCTGTAACAATAAATCAAATAACTAAAAGAAGTGATAGGTTAACTTTAGCCAAGCAATATTATTTGCATGCTGAAGCTATGGCTACTGTAAATTCAACTATAGGTTCAAAACAATTTGAAGATTTTAGGCTAATTGTAAGTGAAGGATTTTATCAAGTAGGACCATCAGAAAATTTAGATGTAAGTGATGGAATATGCCATCTGAAAACAACTGGACAGGCTGTGGTGTATGAACTAAGAAACACAAGAGGAGATATTGCTTTTAGTAAAACATTTGACTTAGCGGTTTACTGGGCAAATAATTTAGACTTTGAAAAGTTAATTTTAAATTATGACACATATAATCCAGATGGTTCATTACATGTAGATATTGTTTTAATAATGCCTGAAATTATTGCACCTTGGAGCGTAAGATATGAAAATATAGTAGAAACGAGATTCAATAACAATGTTCAAACAACTAATGAACTTATGGAAATTTTGATATAAATAGAAAAAAATAATTTAAAAGGAATTATAAATGCCGACTAGAGCCTTTGCAGTAGAAGATGGAAATATTGGTCTTACCACTATAAATACATCAAGAAGTAAATCATATAGTGATATAGACTTAACATTTACTGCCAAAGCTTCAGGTGATATTTTTAAAAAATCACATGCTGCAGCTGTAAAACAGGCTGTAAAAAACTTATTACTTACTAACTTTTCAGAAAAGCCATTTCTTCCTAACTTTGGTGGAGATTTAAATGCTATGCTTTTTAGATTAAGTACAGAGATTGATGATACAATGTTGGAAGATGATATTATTACTGCAATTCAAACATATGAACCAAGAGCAGAAGTTTTAAATGTCAACACTGTACTCAATCCAGACAATCATGAAGTAAGAGCAACTGTTACATTTAAAGTGATAAGTACACAAGAACAACAAAGCGTAGATATATCTTTAACGAGGTTAAGATAAATGGCAACAACTATAAGATCATCTGATTTAGACTTTGATACTATCAAGTCGAGATTAAAAGAATTTTTACAAAAAAAATCTGAATTTGCAGATTATGATTTTGAAGCATCAGGCTTGAGCAATATACTAGATGTTTTAGCGTACAATACTCATTTAAACGGATTAACCGCTAATTTTGCTCTTAATGAAAGTTTCTTAAACACCGCTCAACTTCGAAGTTCTCTTGTTTCACACGCTGAAGCTTTAGGATATAATCCAAAATCTTTCACATCAGCAGAAGCTAAATTAAATTTATCTTACACTATAAACAATACTGATAGACCTACTACAATAACATTATTAAAGAACACACCGTTTACAACCTCAGTTGATGGTGTTTCATATACTTTTCAAACAAGATCAAATTTTACAGCAACGGATAACGGTAGTGGAGTTTATGAATTTGTAGATGATGCGGGTTCTCCTGATATATCAGTTTTTGAAGGAACAATTAAAACTAAAACATTTTTTGTAGGTGATGCAGCTGATTCACAAATATATGTTATACCAGACATTACTATTGACACTTCAACTATAGAAGTAAACGTTTTTGAAACTGCTACAAGCACAACTTCAGTTGATACATATACTAATATTAATAAAGCAGTAAGAATCACTTCAACTTCTACACACTATCAAATAAAAGAAGTACCAAATGGTTTTTATGAAGTTATATTTGGTGATGGATTTACAACAGGTAAAGCACCTGCAGCCGGCAGTAGAATTGAAATAAATTATCTTTCAACTAAAGGGCCGGTTGCAAATGATGCAGCTGCTTTTACAACTACAACACAGTTCAATAATACGGCACAATCTCCATCACAAACATATGATCTTTCAGTAACAACATCTGCTCGAGCAGCTGGTGGAGCTTTTAAAGAATCTATTGAATCTATAAGACAAAATGCTGGAATAGTGTTTTCTTCTCAAAGAAGGTTGGTTACAGCTGAAGATTACAGAGCTCAAATAAATGCAAATTATGGCTCATTCTTAGATGACGTTATTGCTTTCGGCGGAGCCGACAATGATCCACCAAAATATGGATGTGTATATGTTGGACTTAAGTTTAAAGATAATATAACGACTGCCACACAAGAAACTGTAAAAAACGAAATAAGATCTGAACTTTCAGAAAATTTAGCAATTATGTCTATTGATATAATATATCAAGATCCAATAACATCTTTCTTAGAGTTAAATACTACTTTTAATTTTGATCCAGATCTAACTGATATTTCATTACAAGGTATGCAAACAAATGTGAGTAATAAAATAAACGAATTTTTTACTACGAATTTAAATAAGTTTGGCAAAGTTTTTAGAAGGTCATTGTTATTAACTCAAATAGATGATATTAGCACTTCAATATTAAACTCTAAAATGGAAGTAAAAGTTCAACAACGATTAGTTCCGTCGATAGGTTCAACGTTAAGTTATAAATTAAATTTTCCTACTATAATAGCTTCACCTGATGATGAAAATCATACTGTAACAAGTTCGAAATTTACTTTCAATGGTAGATCATGTAATATTAAAAATTTATTAAAAACTAATACGTTACAAATATTGAATGATGCTGGTACGGTTGAGGCTGAAAATATTGGTTCATATACTGCAACAGCTGGAAGAATTGATTTAGTTGGATTTACTCCTACTGGAGTCGATGGCGACTCAATAAAGTTTTCAGTTACACCTGCAAATCAAAGTACAATTAGACCTTTACGTAATTTTATACTTGATATAGATAAAACAAGATCACAAGCTCTCGGTGTAATTGATTTTCAAAACACCTTAACAACATTATAATAAAATGACAATAAATTATCATCATAATAGAAGACCGAAAAACTTCTTAGTTAGAAAAGTAAGAGAAGCTCTTCCAGAATATTACACTTCTGAATTTCCAAAATTAGTATCTTTTCTAGAAAACTACTATGAATTTTTAGATGATTCGATAGGTGCAAGTTCTTTTGATGATAATGTAAGACAATTATTTGCGCAGAGAGATGTGCATGCCGCAGAAACACAATCTTTAAATTCTATCATATCTGAAATAACAGGTGGATTGCCTAATGGCGATAACTTTACAGATGCGAGATTTTACGCAACAAGATTAGCAGAACTGGCTAAAAACAAAGGAACAAGATTTGCAGCTGAAGAATTTTTTAGAGCTTTTTTTCAGCAAGAAGTTACTATAAGTTATCCTAAAGATGATATTTTTGTTATAGGCCCTGGACCATACCCTGGAGTGGCAGTTGATTCAAGTGATGCAAGTGTATCTTTAATTGGCGTTGATGGAGGTAAAGTTTTACAAAATTATAGATTATATCAAATATATTCTATATTAATTAAGTCTGGTTTATCCGTAGACACTTGGAGAGAATTATATAAGAAATTTGTTCACCCTGCAGGTTGGTATTTTCAAGGTGAAGTTGAAATTGTAGGTGAAGGTAACTTAGCACTTAACTTCACTGATTTACCGGGTGAACAAGATTCAGTAAGCACTCCTGTTATTGGTGAAGCATTACTATCTCCTGTTGCACCATTTGTTCAAATGACTGCATTATTCGATAGTGGTGCAAGATCGTATAGAGCATCTTTAGACGACTTGGTTAGTAAATATCAAGACTTTAGAGTTTTTGAACTTAACAACATATATGGTACTGTTGACAAAATTATAACTCCTAACTCATTTACTTTTGATAATAACAGAAGAAGAAGAGTATTTGACATAGCATCTGACGAAATTAATTTTTCAGCTACAAATGGTTATGATAGAAATAATCCTACACTAAGATTAGTAGGCACAATTTCTGAGTGGAATAATCATAAAGGCACGGCTGACAGTAATTTTGGCGCATATCCAAATGCACCGGGAAATCCAGTTGGAATGGGAACAATGTCCACTACTGATTCAACTGGATTTATTAGTGAAAACACTACAGTGATGGTTACTGGTAATTTAAATGATTCTACTACAGGAGCTCCGGGTGAAAACTATTATAGACATTATACTACAAAACATAAAGTTGATTTAACTGGAGTTGAATATTTAAATTACTGGGTTAATAGAGCTCAAAATGGACAATGGGGTAATGAACCTCAAGGAAACGACCCAGGTGAAAGTTTAAGGTTTAATTTTGGTCAAAAAATTGATGATTCAACAGGTGAAATAACTTCACCTTCTAGACTTGATTCAGCAGGGCCGGGTGAAATTCAATTTGGATCTAATACTTGGGTTAATCGTAATATTTACATTAAAAACATAGCTGATTCTAATGTATTCTTAGAATTTAGTCAGGCTGGAAATCAATTTGGAGATGTAAAAGATAATTGGGCATTTACTAGTGTATATGCTCTCACTGCATACGATTCAGATGGCCCAGATATGTCATTAGAAACTGAAACAATGGATAATGAAATGTTCACAAGATATACGAGTGACTCATCTTTCTGATATAAATAAAACTAATTAGGAATTAATTATATGACAAGACAAAATATTAGTACAGGCACAGCAGCAAACGACGGTACGGGTGATACCTTACGTGCAGCTGCTAACAAAATAAATTCAAATTTTACTGAGTTGTATACTCATTTAGGCCCTGGTGGCGGTGATAGTTTATCTACATTCATAACTTTTGAAGATAGTGCCATTGTTTTTGAAGGTGCAACTATTGATGCTAATGAAATCCGTTTGACGGCACAAGATGCATCTGCAGATAGACAAATTCAATTACCAAACGCTACTGGTGTTATAACTCTTAATGAAGCTACACAAACACTTGTTAACAAAACAATTGATATTGCGAACAACACGATAACAGCCACTACAACAATAGGCTCAACTGCCGTTGCTTTAGGCGGCACTGCAACAACATTTACTGGTATTTCAAGTTTGCAAACTGAAACATTAACAAATGCAACTGGAAACTTACTCGTCAATAGTCATACGTATATTACAGAATTCAGAGGTGGTGGTTCTACTGAAGGTATGATTCAACTTAATTGTGCTGTAAATAGTCATGGTCAAATAATTAGATCTGCACCTCATAGTGTAGGTGCAACAAATACATTAATACTACCCGGCGGTAGTACAATAGGTAATGATAGTGCAACTTTATTATCAGACATTGGTGTACAAACTATTAGAAATAAAACCATTGCAGCTGCGCAAATAAATGATCCTAAAATAGGAAAAGCACTAAATGATTCATCAAGTAATGAATTAATATCTTTTACTAAAACTGGAAGCGCAGTTAATCACATAAACATTACTAATAAGAATACTAATAATGCACCAATAATCGGTGCGGCCGGTGATGATACTAATGTTAGTTTAGTTGTTCAAGCTAAAGGAACAGGTAATGTTGGTGTAAGTGCATTAAAACCTACTTTTAGTGTCGATACTATAAGTTCAAATGGTGCGGTTAGTGCTAATCACACATATATTATAGGTAACAAAGGATCTGGTGGAACTTTAGCTTGTGGTTTAGCTGATGGCGCTGCAGCAGGTGAATATAAGATTTTTACAAATAAAGGTTCAGAAAATTTTGAAATAACTCCTACAAATTTTGGTCAAGGTAGTAAATTTACATTATCACAACACGACGGTTGTACTTGTGTGTTTGATGGAACTAATTGGTATTTAGTAGGTAATCAAAGTTCAGTAGCAGTAGCATAAGGAATAAAATATGGCAGCAATAATTACAGACCCGTTTAAAAAACATATGCTTCAATCGATATTCGATCAAGCACAAATTGATTCAGATGGACGTGGACAACATCCCGGCGGTGTATTAGGTGATAGCGCGGATGCATTTTTCTACATTGGTATAGGAAGATCGAGAGGATGGGATAGCTCATCTGATGCAGTTATACCTGATCCAACAGACACACCGTTTTCTACAAGAATGGCTTATGCTGCGCTGCAATCGGTTAAAAAACATGAAGGTTGTAGTTTTGTAGTACCAAGAAAAAATTGGTCAAGTGGTTTAATATATCCTGCATTTGATGATGATTTAACTTCAATCCCTACTAATGGATATTATGTATTAACTGAAGATAATAATGTGTATATATGTTTACAACAAGGTAAATCAGCTGACGGTGATGCAGTTCAATCTACTGTAAAACCGACAGGCCAAGCTGCTGCACCGTTTTCAACAGCAGATGGCTACATGTGGAAATTTTTATTTGCATTAACTGCAACGAGAGCTAATTCATTTCTTACATCTAGCTTTATGCCGGTTCAAAAAGAATTAGATATGTCAACTACAATTGATGCTTCAAGAAAACAACAAGTCACAATTCAAGAAGCAGCAATCCCAGGACAAATATCAGGTATAGCTGTAGTAAATAAAGGAGCAGGATATACCGCCGGAACTCATAGCGTTATTATTCAAGGTGATGGAACGTTAGCTACTGCAACAGCTACTGCAGCTGGCGGTCAAATAGTTAAAGTCGAGATGGATTCAGCTGGTTCATTAGGCAGTGGTTATAATTTTGCAAGTGCAAGAGTTACTGCTGGTTCACCGTCAACTGAAGCTACATTAAGACCCATACTAAGTCCACCAAATGGATTTGGAGCAGATGTAAGAGATGAACTTAAGTCAACTTCTCTTATGTTTACAATCAAACCAGAAGGCGCCGCGGCTGGTGTTGTTGGCGCAGATGATTTTGTAGTAGGAAATGACTTTAGACAAATAATGTTAATTAAAAATCCAAAATCATCGGCAACTGGAAATACTTTTACAAGTACTACTGGCAGAGCGTTAAGATTCATAGAGCTTACAGACTCAGGTGATGCAAGTAATTTTTCAGTTGATGGTAGACTTGAAGGCGGCACGAGTGGTGCAGTAGGTCATATTGATGAGATTAGAACTAATAGAATATTTTTTCATCAAAACGATTCAAGTGGTTTTCACGATTTTCAAGTTGGTGAAGCATTAAATACTAACCAAGGTACAATTAAATTCATTACAAATGATTCTGATGGCATTATAAGACACGGCGGAGAAATATTTTATTATGAAAATAGAGCTCCTGTAACAAGAGCTGCAGATCAAAAAGAAGATATTAAAGTGGTAATAACTCTTTAGGATATAGAGAAGAAATATGGCAACAAATCTTACAAATTCAACGTTTTCAAGTACATATAAAGATGATTTTCGCGACAGTGATGGTTATCATAGAATATTATTTAACACCGGAAGAGCTCTTCAAGCTCGTGAATTAACACAAATACAAACTATCCTTCAAAACCAAGTTTCAAGAATGGGTAATAATATATTTAAAGAAGGATCATTAGTTAGACCCGGCGGCGTTAATATTAATCCTAAATTTGAATATGTTAGATTGAATCCTACAAATCACCCTGCAACAGATCTAGATGATTATGTAGGAGTTGAATTCACTGGTACAGATTCTCAGATAAAAGCAAAAGTTTTACGAGCTGAAGCTGCAGGATCTAATCCTACCACAGACCCCGTAACTCTTTATGTTCGTTACACCAGTACGGTTGGTGAAACCTCCACGAGTAGTACAACTACTAAACGTTTTAGAAAAGATGAATTGTTAACGGGTGGTTCATTTACATTACAAGTTGAAAATAATGATGACTTTGATGCAGTGGGTGTTGGAACAATAGTTAATTTTGCCGATGGAGTTTACTATACTAGAGGTCATTTTGTATTTGCAGAAGCACAATCAAAAATTATATCAAGATATACAGATACTGCTACAACAGAAATAGGTTATCAAGTTGTTGAAGATGTTGTAACCACTTCAGATGATACAGGATTGTTTGATAATCAGGGGGCTACACCGAACGAAACTGCACCCGGTGCAGATAGGTATAGAATCAAACTTACTATAGCTGAGAAAAAAGACGTTACTGGTGGAAATGACAATTTTATATTTGTAGCATCAATTAAAGAAAGCGTGATATACAAAGCTATAAATGAAAACGATGCATATAATATACCAAATAAAATGATATCTGAAAGAATTAAAGAAAATTCTGGAGACTATATAGTAAAACCTTTTGTTGCACATTTTGAACCAGACTCTGCAGATGATCATTTATTATTAAGAATAAGTGACGGTATAGTGGTAGTCGATGGTTTTAGAGCAGCAAGATCATATCCTACCAGAATAAGAGTTCCTAAAGTTACAGCTACTGGATTAGTTGAAAACGAGCAAGTCGGTGCTAACTTTGGTAATTACGTTATAGTAGATCCAGGAAGTTCAGTAGCTGACACTGATTCTGCAACAAAAGGATTGCCGAATATTAATGAATTTGAAAAGATGAATATTCATGATTCTCAAGACAATCAAGGTAGTATTATCGGTACTGCAAGAGTAAAAGCAGTTTCAGAAGAAGGCGCAAATTATAGATATCATTTATTTGATGTTCAAATGAATTCAGGCAAAGCTTTTCGTGATGCAAAAAGTATTGGCACAAGCATATCAAACACTTTTAATATTAAATTAGAAGCTAGTAAAGCGGTGCTGAAAGAAGCCAATACCAACACTTCATTATTTCGTCTACCTAAAAATAGACCTCAAAGTTTTGTTACAAATAGTATTACATTTACGGCACAAAAACGATTTACAGGTACAACTACTGGAGGCGGCTCATTAACTTTAAATTTACCTGATAGTTCTGAACTCTTTACTAATACAGGTGATTGGGTGTTTGCAGCTGTTGATAGTGATGTTATAACTCCTACTACACGTGTTGGTGCTCAACCTAATCCTGTTCTTTCTCTTGCAGGAAAAGCCGTTACTGTAACTAATCTTCCAGCATCAAAAAGCATGGAAGTCTTAGCATATGTTAATAAAAGACAAGCTTCACATAGAACAAAAACATTAACAACAAAAAGTGATTTTTATCCAATATCGACTGTAGGTGATAATACAATTGTACAATTGCCTAAAGCCGATATTTTTTCAATAGAATATATTTCAGATAGTGCTGATGCAGGCACTACAAAGCCGGGGGAACTATACACTGATAGATTTAGTTTAGATAATGGTCAAAGAGACAACCATTATGCTAGAGGTAGATTAATATTAAGAGATGGGCAAACCTCGCCTGGGTCTGCTGGCACATACGTCTATGTTAAATACCAGTATTTTGAGCATGGAAATGATGGAGAATTTTTCGCAAGACCGTCTTACGTTGGAACAGGCGTAAGAGATGATTTAATACCAAACTTTACAGCAAGTAACGGTCAACTTATACGATTAATAGACCATTTAGATTTCAGATCAGTTATGGATTCTAATGGTGAATTTACAGGAACACAAGCCAGAATTCATAATGTTCCTCAACCTGGGACAGCAATCAACTTAGATGTAAATTATTATCTTCTTCAAGCAGGCAAAATTGTCATAGATAGAGAAGGCGTATTAAAATATATTACAGGTAATACAGGATTCAATCCTAAACCACCTCAGATTCCAGTTGGTTCACTCGGCCTATATGATATTAGGCTAAATCCAAACACGCAGAATGATTCTGACCTAGCAATGAGTAAACTCGAATATAGAAGATTTACTATGAAAGACATCGGTGTACTTGAAAATAGATTAGCAAATTTAGAAGAAGTTGCTTCATTAAGTCTATTGGAAACTGCAACTGAACATTTTCAAGTTTTAGATTCTGCAGGAAATGATAGAACAAAATCTGGTTTTTTTGTAGATAATTTTGTAGACCATACGTTTTCAGATGCTATTCCGGGAACACAGTACAGAGCATCAATAGATCCAATAGAGCACACGCTGAGACCAGCATTTACAGAAGATAATGTTAAATTAGTGTTTGATTCTGCAAATTCAACTAATGTTTGGAGAAAAGGTGATAATATTTACATGCATTATAATGATAGTGCTTACATAGACCAATCTTTGGCAAGTAAAGCTATTTCAGTTAATCCTTTTGGTGTCGCTATATATGACGGAACAATTGTTTTATCTCCGTCGAGTGATGAATGGAGAGATACTGAAAGGTTGGCAAATAAAATTCTTAGTACATCTACTAGATTATCACCGAAAAATGCATATAATTGGAATAACTGGTCTTGGAGTTGGGGCGGATTAACTAATGAAGACTTAAAAGTTGGAAGCCAAACAAATACAATCAGTGGCGCTTATAATAAAGTTGTAAGTGAAGAAACTATATTGGATTTAGTTGAAGATAAAGTTTTACAAACAGCATTTGCGCCTTTTATACGATCTAGAAAAGTTTATTTTAAAGCAACTGGAATGAGACCAAATACCAGATTATATGCGTTCTTTGATGGAAAACACATATCAGATTCTGCAACTGGAAATTATGTTAATGTTGAAGACTTTGTAAATTATGGTGCAGATGGAAATGATAACAGTAATATATTTAAAAATGAAACTTCATTTCCTAATGCAACTAATCAAACATTAAACACAGATGCTAATGGTTCAATCACTGGTGCATTTATTATACCAAATAATGCAGATCTTAAATTTAGAACTGGAACTCGTGAATTTAGATTAATGGATATTAGTGCATATAACATTAAATTTGCAGCAAGTACTGGTAGAGCTAGTTATACTGCATCTGGATTAATAGATACAAAACAAGGTTCATATAATGCTACAAGAGTATTAACTGTTCAAGGGGAAGGGACATTATACGGAACATATTATTCATCTTCTGAAGGAGACGATGGCAACACAGTAGTAACGACGGTTACAGCATCTCATGCTAATGATTGGACTACTGGATCTGAAGGAGATTTTCCAGATAGCTATTCACATTCAAGTGGCGATAACAGTTCCGGAGGCGGATATGATGCAAGTGATTTTTCATCATCTGGCTCAGACAATGGTGGCCATGAAGCATTATGTTTACTTGAAGATATGAAAGTTATGTTGAATGGAAGAATAACTGAAGTAACAAATGTTAAAGTTGGTGATATAGTTTCATACGGTGTAGTTACAGAAGTTATACATAAACATATGAGAAGTGGATACTATATAATTAATGATGAACTTAAAATTACAAATGATCACCCAGTGTTAGTAAATGGAAGTTGGAAAAAGGCAGAAGATGTTGTAGTCGGTGAGTACATAAATAATGTAAAAGTAGAATCGACAAGATATGTAGAAAAGATAGTTCCAACAGTTTTCATAGCAACTAACACTGAAAGTTACGATGTATATTGTGGAAGTAATGTATACACGGTGCATGGTGATTACAGACAAGTATTACAAAAAGCGAGTTAAAAATGGCAATAACCTCATTAGGATACGATTTAAATAAACAAC
>MDTE01131369.1_pt1 | contig 19423 bp, 17 predicted proteins | sample 811231 | NCBI WGS metagenome assembly MDTE01 (sample SAMN05326651, study PRJNA326480) | marine metagenome | isolation source: seawater | place: Indian Ocean: Red Sea | collected 2010 | reverse complement strand
TCCTCGCGCGCTGCCAGCGCATTGTCAAAAAAAATTTGGTTGAAGGTTGATATACCGCTGATTAGGCGGATAGGTTTTACGGTGACGCCTTTTTGGTCCATTGGCAGCAGCATAAAGCTGATACCCTCGTGCTTCGGTACATCCTTATCGGTTCTAACGAGAATGAACATCCAGTCGGCGTTGTGTGCACCGGAGGTCCAGATCTTTGAGCCATTGATGACAAAGTTATCACCGTCCAGTACTGCTTGGGTTTGCAGACTGGCGAGATCGGAACCGGAACCGGGTTCACTGTAGCCTTGACACCACTCTACTTCTGCCCGCGCGATTCGCGGCAGGTGGCGCGCCTTTTGTTCTTCTGTGCCAAATTCGAGCAGTGTTGGGCCTATCATAGAAGTACCGAATCCGGAGAGGGCGGGTCTCGCTTCAATGCGTGACATTTCTTCAATTAACACGACGTATTCTGGTGTGCTAAGACCACCTCCGCCATATTCATTGGGCCAATTAGGCACAGTCCAGCCTTTTTCAACCATCCGATCTACCCAAAGTTGGGTATCTGGATCACGAATCTTGATCTTGGTGCTACCATTGTAGACTTCACCGGGACCTCTTGCTCCGGGAGGACAGTTTTCCTCCAGCCAGGCTCTAGTTTCGTCTCGAAATTCGTCAATAGTCATAGTTATCATCCATCCAACCCTAGCTCCCAGAGTATTGCCTGATGTGGCAATAGTAAAGAGGTGGGTCTACCAAGCTTAAAAGTTAGGTTTATCGTATGTATCGAACTCGGGATTGACCAGCGCTTCGTAATTATTGGGTGTATCAAAGATGCTGCGGGTGGGGAAGTTACGCAGCGAAGGTCAACTGCGTCTAGTATCCCTCATCGTCAAGATTAAGCAATGGAAATGCGCTAAAAACGCTAGGTGATTCTACTAGTTGTGATGGCACGACAAAGGATTCATCAAGTTCCGCGAACGAAGTGATCCCACAGAGGCTAAGGGTCTCATAGATTTCGGCATGAAGTATTTTTAGGCATTGAACTAACATGGGTGCACCGCCTGCTGCCAGGGACCAAGCCTCGAGCCTGCCAATCCCTACCGCATTTGCACCGAGGGCGATCGCCTTTACGATATCTGTGCCACGATAAAAGCCTCCATCGACGATGATTTCTGCCTGGCCATTGACCGCCTCAACGATATCCGATAGGAGGTCCAGTGCACCGAGACCCTGATCAATTTGCCTGCCGCCGTGGTTGGAAACATAGACGACATCAACCCCATGATCTAAGGCCTTGAGTGCGTCATCGGCCCTGAAGATGCCTTTGATGATTAGTGGAATATTAAATTTTTTCTTGATGCGTGCGACATCTGACCAGTTCAGTGTTTCCTGGAAGCCCATACTACCGTGCCCGGCAATTGGTCGTGATGTGGGTTGGACGCCTTTGGCGATGTCTCGTTCGCGTCTACTCACCACGGCGGAGTCGACAGTGAGACAGAATGCCTTGAACCCAGAGTCTACGGCCCGCTGGACAATGTCATCGGTCCAATCGGCATCACCTCTCACGTATAGTTGAAATATTTTTGGAGCATGAGATGCGGCCGCAATGTCTTCCAGTATCGGATCGCACACGGAGCTCGAAATGCTCATAATACCGGCTTCTTCTGCTGCGATGGCAGCGGTTGCACCGCCGCCCTCTACAATATTCTGCAGGGAACCAATCGGGGCGAGAACGACTGGCATTGTCAGTTTTTGCCCGACAACTGTGGCAGAGGTATCGACGTTGGATACGTCGTTCAACACTTTTGGCTGCAGTGCGCGTGCGTCGATTGCCGCACGGTTTCGCTTCAGCGTGGTTTCGGTACTAGATCCACCGATCACATAATCCCACAAGTTCTGATTCAGGTTCTGTTTGGCCTTTTTGATGATCTGATGGATCGTTCGAAATTCAGATGCGTCTTGCATGTTGTTTCCTTATGTCGCAGGGGTGGTATAAAAAACGCCAATATTAATGTTTTACTGATGGAGGGTATAGATAGCTTTCCCGGAGTACTCTGTCAGTGTTAATCGAGGCTTGAAATAAACTCTAGGAACAGGTCAGTGGTTAGGTCGGGGCGTTGCAGCACGGAACCATGCCCTACATTTTCTAATTCCACCAGTCTTGCGTTTGGTGCCTGCGCCACTATGTCTCTACTTGAGGGAAGGTTGGGGTCGCAGTCTCCGGTCACGATCAATACCGGCATGGTTAGTTTGGGTATTGCCGCCTTAAGATCAAAAGCACCTGTACTGTTTGCACCTGAAACCAGTGACACTTGGTCCGGATATGCGTGTTCAGTAATGCCGGATGGCGTCGGAGAACGCTCGATACCCGCGGCATCCTGCAATTCCATGGCCTTCACATGTCCATCCCGTTGAGCCTGTGGGTCGGCCTTTTCGACGCTGAGGTCGTTAAGACAGGCTGATATTACCCGGTCAGGGTTTGTCGCGGCGAACGCGAGCCCAATGCGCGATCCAAAAGCCATATTCCATAGGTGACATTTATCTACACCCAAGGAGTCTAGAACGGTATTAGTATCGTCGATAAACTGGTGGAAAGAATACTGCAAAGGGTCTGTGGCTGGCGTACTTTGTCCTGCGCCACGCATATCCAGTCGGATGGAACGATAACTTTCGGTGATTTTGGGTACCACGATGTCCCATATCCGAAGCGTGGTCCCACCGGAGCTATACTGCAGAATCGCGGGGGAATCGGCTGGCCCGTCGACCTCCACGTGGAGAATTGAACCACCAACATCAATTTTCATATGTTCTCTTACTAGTTTTAGTTATTTTTGTGCAAGCATAACATTTATGACCCTGCTGTTTTTGTTCACTAAGAGAGAGGGCATGGTATTTGTTTTGATAAGTGCTAGCGCCTCACCCGTACGTGAATTGTCTTACAATAAGATGGGCTGATGCCTTGTGGCGGGCTGGAAGGACAGGACGCTTAGAGCTCTAGCGTTTAGGATGGCTGATACGTTGCAGTAAGGCAGTACCCCCCCAACTACTGTAATCGCTTACAACACCGTGAAATAAATAACCGCGAAGGCAAGGAAGACCTGCAGGGCAAACGTCACACGCAGAAGATATCTGGCAGGCCATTTAGGGAGCATTTTAGATGGTAGACGCTTACGTTGCAGGTACATGGTGATTCCATTTTGAATAGGTAACATCATGGCCGCGTAACAGGCGGAAATCGTTACCATCAGAACGGGTTGCTGTATACCGGCATACAGTCCGAAACCTATAAACGGTGCTATCAGGCCATACCAGCGAATAATGGAAATACGCGTAGACAGTCTCTCGCGATTCAGAAAGCCAAGTTCAATCAGATAGTCCGGCACAAATCTCGCGCCCGCGGCTACGGCGGCGACACTGCTTGAATAAAGAATACAGAATGCTCCTACTGCAAAGAGCCAGAGCGACCAGGGTCCCAGGGTCTCGGTGTACATATTACTAAGCGCAATGACAGTATCGGCGCCGCTAGGCGTCTCTCCCATCGCGTGCAACACTCCTGCGCCAAGAAAATAAAATGGTATTGTTGCGCAGGTAAGAATCATGAGGGTGATCCAGATGTCGGCGCGCAACACACGCAGCCAGCCATTAGCTCTGGCATACCATTCAGGCGAGTTGTCAAAGTGACCGATACGCGCGGGATAACCCTTTTCGATGCACCAGTAAGAATAAGCCGCGATTTCACCAGAGTTAACGCCGGTGTAGCCATAGGCGGCAAGCGCGAGCACTGCGAAACCGGTTGAAAATTCAAAGGTTAACCCCTGAATAATATCCTCCGGATTGGTGGCGAACTCGGTTGTCTGCATCAACACCGCACCGACTAAAGTAAGGACAGTGAAAGTCACTACGAAGAGCAGCATGATCGATTCCAGTCGTCGATAGCTACCGCTACCTAGCAATACGGCAGCTAATACGGCCAAAACTCCCACAGCGATCAGTGGATTGAGCCCGGGAAAAATAATGACGACAGCCTGACCTGCACCACCGATTAGTCCACCTAAACCGGTGAGGCCTACAAGAAAGCCAATTAGTCCGAGGGCAACCGGCCATGCGATAGGCTTTCTGGGTCCGGGAATCTTACCTGGGACTCTATTAATCGCTCGTAGATAAGTGTCCCCGCTGAGGACAATATAGCGGGCTAGTTCTGCCTGAAGTATCGATTTGCTCCAGCACGAAAATAGGACCCACCAGAGCATGCTGAATCCAACCGCGGCACCCAGACTGGCGGTGAGTATGATTTCTCCAGACCCGACAATGGTAGCGGAAATAATCACACTCGGACCAAGGTATTTAATTGTAGCTTGCCAGTTGGTAGGTGGGTCTTCTAGCGCGTCTGCGGGATGGGTGTACTGGTCTACTTCGTCCGTAACGGAACTGCCTTCATTCATGCGACACCAAGGAATATCTGACAATAATTCGACGTCCATGATAACCGGACTGGCGGTAACAATCATTTCACCATTACACTTAGACTTCTTGGAGATTTGGATGAGAGAGGGATATGCCGGAATACATACCAGCGACCGCAAAATGGGTGCGAGATCAGGTCGAGTTATACGAGAGCAGTGGAGGAACACAAGGCGTGGGTCTGCAGGATACAGGCCTGCCGTGCATCATTGTGACTCACATGGGGAATAAGACTGGCGCAATCCGAAAAATACCGCTAATGAGGGTGAAGGATGGCGATACCTACGTGCTTGTTGGTTCTAAAGGAGGTGCACCGGAGAACCCTGTCTGGGTTTATAATCTGCGCGCCAATCAATCGGTGAAGATTCGTGACGCGACTCAAATCTATAACATGCGGGTACGCGAGATAGATGATGATGCAGAACGTGATCGCGTATGGCCTATATGTGTTAAGGCGTTTCCGCCCTATGAAGATTATAAAAACAAGACATCGCGCAAGATTCCTATATTTATTGCAGAACCAGTTTAGTCAGTAACTGATCTAAACAATGGCGACGTTGCGGTTCCCTGCTACCAGCAAATACACTCTGCTCTTTTTTATGGCTTCGCTGGTTGGGTGGTATTGACTTCAGTCTCATCCTGATGGTGCTCCCTAGAGTCACTATGGAGATTTTGGACGAGGGACTCTCCACTGCTGCCCAATATGGTAGGTGGCTCATGTTTGTCTAAGCGGTGATACATTTTCTCTTAGAGCGCGCATAGGAAACTTTTTCGACCGTTTTGATCGGCATCCTGTACCGATGTTCATGATGGGTGAACGATCTGCTTTTGGCGATAGCAATGACGCTGGCGTGGTTGTTCGTTGGACGCGTGATCTCTGGTATTGGTGGTTTGAAAATGGCATGGATATCGAGTTCCTCCGGTAAAGCAACACCATTTCCTTTAGTGCCGTGTTTGAGTTCTAGCTCCATGCTATTCCTGCAATGTTACGACTCCTTTATTGCCGTCTATGTTTATTGTTTGACCGTTCTTAATTCGTTGAGTCGCGTCGCCAATACCAAGTACCGCAGGTATTCCGTACTCCCTGGCAACGATAGAGCCATGCGCAAGAATACTGCCGATATCAGTAACCAACCCTATGGCATGAGGAAATAGTTGTGTCCAGGCCGGTGTGGTTAAAGGGCAAACAAGAATGGAGTCCGGGATCATCTTATCGAAGTCGTTTGGCGTCATAATGACACTGGCAATACCTGACACTATACCGGGTGATACAGCGAAGCCCAGTAATTTGTTCGCGTCGTCACTGTTGCCGCGCAATGCGGCAAACGAATTCTCGGTAACATTTGTTTCGATTGGCGGAATCGCTGCTGGTTGGGTCATGCGAAAACGAAGAGCTCGCAATGCACGTTGTTCTTTGACCTTCGACTTCAATTCCGGTAGCCCGTCGTTGTCGTCTATTGCCCGCTGCAAGTCATCGCTGGTAAGATAAAAGACGTCATCTGGACCAGTCAACGTGCCCTTAGATACAAGCCTGCTACCTAATTCCTTTGCCAAGGGTCGCAGCGATGACCACGCGAGCCCCATATAAAAGAGTGCCTCTTCGCGGGTTGGGTAATTGATTCTCGCGGTCAAGTAGAGGCGAAGAAACTCGAATCGGCTCTTGCCTTTAAAAAACTTAATTGCCTGCCAGAATTTTGATCGTCGATTTTTTCTTACTTCCTGTTGCCGTGTGACGAGATCGTATCCTGGGTTTCTGACCATGGCTTTCAGGTTCATCAGGAAGGGTAGTGGTTCCTCTTCAAGCGAGGGTTCGACAAAGTCCAGGTTAAATACCTGCCTGCCATAGTCATGCAGATACTTTCGGATATCTACCAGAGTGTCCTTGCCTTCTGGGTGGTTCTGCAGTGCAGTGAGCATGCGCGGCGCAGGGGTAACGATTACGATTTCGTAAAGGGTCTTATTATTGCGGATTTCTTCAGCAATTCTTCTCAGGGTAACTTCTGCATCAAGCGTCCTCGAAGGGAATCCGGAGAGAAATGTCCCGCTGATAAATCCCTGATCGGGAGCGTTTTTCTCCAGGTAGGTTTGAAGTGCGCCATCGGTCATCTTTGCTGTCCCTATGATGGATCGTAGAGCACTCCAGTACAGCGCTTCGGCAAAGGTAAGCGACTTTATTCCCGCAAGGAGTTCCTTGCTACTAGCCTTTCTCGAATCGAGTCTCTCCCAGCGTTCGATGGTAGCAAGATAGTCTGGTAATTGCTGGCGTTCCCATAATTTTATTGCAGGGAACTTCTTAAAGGTGCGAAAGGTGGTTCCCACTATATAGAGAACGTGGAGGGGGCCGCCTTTCATGTCTTCGATAATGTAACTTGGCATCGTAAATATGCGCTTGAGATTATCAAGCCAGGTAGATTTTTTTTGTTCAGCATGCAGTTTATCCATGTAGCCTTCCCAATCTCCCACGCTGGCTTCGTAGATGGGTTGATAGGCATAGCCATTGACCGTAATAACGACAAAATTCTTCAACCAGTTTCGGGTAAGGTTACCTTTCCACTCCCAGCCTTCCGGCCACTTTTGCATATCAAAGATGGCACGCAGATAGAGTTCTTCAAATAAGGGCGACAGTGGGTCTGGCATATTCTCTGCTACCTGACGTTTCAGTAGTTGTGCACCGGGTATCTCGGGCCAAGACACGTCCTTAAGGGGTTCTGGAGGCAGATTAGTTATTGGTCTTGACTGAAGCAGGTACAATTCCTTGTTTACCATTGCCCACTCTATGTCTTGGGGCACTTCGTCGAACTCGGCTTCAACCCTTAGCGCAAGTTTACAAAGCTCTCGAAGTAACTCTTCGGAAAGCGATGATAAGACTTGTTGTTCTGCGGACACAGATTCAACTCGAACACCCTGGGCGCCATCTGACACGATCATCTGATCCTTCGCACCGATAACGGTATCCTTCATATTTAGACTTTCACGATCCACAACGTAGGTGTCAGGTGTTACCTGACCGCTTACCACGGCTTCACCCAGGCCGAAACTACCATTGACGATCATCTCGGATCGTTCCCCGTTGGTGGGGTTCGCTGTAAATAGAATACCGGAGACATCTGAAGGGACCATAAGTTGCACGACCACTGCCATCGCAACCGCATCCTGTCCAATGTCCATCTCATGCCGATAGTTGATGGCCTGGGCGGTCCACAAAGAGGCCCAACAGTTCTTGATAGCCACAGCAACAGCAGGACCTCCGGTGACATTGAGGTAAGTCTCCTGCTGGCCTGCAAAAGAAAGTTCGGGTAAATCTTCCGCGTTGGCGGATGACCGCACCGCAACGGGTGGCTTTTCCGGCAGAGATTCATATGCAGCGATGATGTCAGACTCTATCTCGCTAGAGAGTTCGTACAATGAGAACAGCTCTTGAATTTTTTTGGATGCTTGCTCGAATGAAACTGCGCCTTCAATAATAATAGGTTTGCATAAGTTGAGGATCCTAGCCTGCAAGTCGTTGTCGGCAACGAAACGCCTGTAGGCTGCTGTGGGTACCAGGAATCCGCCTGGAACGTTAAAGCCAGCATTTGAGAGACGAGACAATGATCGTCCCTTGCCACCGATGGTATTGAGATCGTCATTCGTGGTATCAAGGGGAAGGGTCGTCATTCTTTTTTTTCCGGAACAAGGGACTCGGAAGTCTACTCTATTTTTCGATTCCATTTGCAAATCTGACTATACGCTAACATTCGGTGGCTCAGTAAACGCGACTTCAGTAAAATCGTCCCCATGAAGAGATTGAATGTGACGAACACTAGTTACTACCTATGCCTCAATGAGTATGGCCAGTTACTTGATGGCTCCGGCGGTCCCCTCAAGGAGTCAGCTCTTGGTAGTGATGGTTGCATGTGGCGTTTGGCCGACCGGTACCTGCAATGCGCAGTTAGTGGTCTCACACTTGAACTAATCGATGAGCCTTTCCCGAATCAGCCTTGCCATTTCTCCGGAATGGATGGCGAGTTCTTTTTGCAACTTGGACCGTCGCAACTGCCTTCGGAACACTTGGTAGAGATGCACAACTATGGTTATACGGTTCTCGAGAATGTACTTGATAGAGAACAGCTTATTCAACTGAAAGAGGGTGCTGCTGAAAAGCGAGCACGTGACCACGCAGGGGAGCCATCTACGGATGGGTTTTTCTGGATTACTGATGGCCTCGCTTGGTCGCGGGAGCTTTGTCACGCGATCACTCACCCTGTGGCGCTCTGGCTGATCCAGCACTACTTATCCACTGACGATATTCACCTTTGCCACATGCCGGTGATTACCACTGTTAAACCTGCGAAGGAACTGAAAGGGACGTTTCCTGAGGAGGGTTGGCATAGTGATTATCCCTATCACCCGGGTGTATTTCCCGATGAAGATTGGCCGGAATCACCGATCTTTGGTGTGCAATACAATATCTGTATAGATGAATTCAGGGGGGACAATGGTGCCACGCAGTTCGTTCCGGGTTCACACTTATTTTGTAAGCGTCCTCCGTCTGAGTTCAATGAAGGCGGTACTCGAATGGGCGAAGGCGTGCATCAAGACGTGCAGCAGTTTCATGCGCCCGCTGGTGCAGCGCTCGTCTACGATTCACGCACTTGGCATCGCAGATGTGATGAGTTAAACACGAGTGATCGTGACCGTATGGCGATACTCAATGCTGTTACCCAATCCTGGGTGCCACCTATGTCGGAGAAGGATTCTATTGGTCGTCTGTATAAATGGTCTGATGTGCCTGATATGCTAACGGAACGACAGCGGTGCGATATTGATCGTCTCTGTAATCGTGAAACTCAGCCAAGGCCTGAGGGTATGCCGATCATGTTGGAGAGGCAGAAAAGCTAACGAAGCTATAATGTTTTGGAGACGGTCTCAAGAAGGCAGTTGATTTTTTAGAGTTTTATGGTTGGGCCTATCAGGCCTTGCTCTGCTCATTCTCTTTCTTTCGTTTAACTCATGTTCCCGGTCATGTTTATGACCAAAATGTGCTGAATTGCCTCATCATCCCGCAGTAGCTTGAGTGCCATGTAACCATCGACACCAGCCTTATTGATGTTCATCGAAAAGAGATCGGCGTTAGCTGGCTTAGTAGCTGACAGGACATAATGGCCGTTATCGATAGAAACCAGATAATAACCGCAAACCTCCATGATGATTTACAGGAGCTATTCATTTAGTGCTTTGTCTTCGATGGTCATTATGTTCCTTCTATAGACAGGTGCTTGGGTATGCAAGCATCTCCCTGTACACTGCAGTTCGCTCAAGAAAAAGAGGAAGCGCTTGATGTTCAGTTTTGATGGTTACAAACCGGTGGATCTAAGTCCCCGAATAGAGGCGAGGATCTATCGTGTAGATGGATCAATTGAAGAGGGCACTACCGATCCGTACGGCAAACCCTGGGTTATGAAAGAAGGCAGGTTCGCCGGTGACAATTCTTTGTTCACCCTTTATGCAGCCCCTCCCGGGGGAGATGAGGTCTGGCACCAGGAGCGTATGACCACGCATCATGGTTCTCACGTGCAGGGTGGCAAGAGTCATATCAGTCATTGGGCTGGTGTCCCGGAAGATATGAAGGGATTGTGGGAAATGCCTCTCGATACGTTTATGGGCGACGCTGCTGTTTGCAATCTGAAGGATCTGGCACCAAAGGCCATCAGTGATCCAAGCGAGTATCCACTTGGCGAAGGTATGGCACTTAGAAGCCGAGAAGGCGATATTCGTGGGCAAGAGATCAAGCCAGAGCACCTCACCAATGTCCAGGAAGGTGATATCGTCTTAATGACGAGCCCATTTGCAGGTATGGAGCAACCCTGGTTGTCACAGGCCACATGTGCCTGGCTCATCAATGATCGTAAAATCAAGATGATTGGCTTCGGTGTCCCGGGTATCTGCTGGCAGTACGATTTAAAGGCGGCCGCGCCAGATAACTCGCCGATTAGACGTATGTTGCTGGGAGCCAATATTCCTATCGCACATCCACTTTCTAATATCGAGACATTGACCCAAGATCGTGTTTTCTATGTCGGTTTACCCTTCCGCTTTACCAAGAGTGAGGCCAGTTTTATCAGGGCGATGGCCCTAGAAGAAGAATAGGAGAAATACATCATGATAAGTCTTAAAGGACACAGAATAGTCGATCTCTCCTGGGAACTGGTTTCGCGCGTCACTCGTATGGACCAGACCATTGAAGAAGGCGTGCGGGATGTTTACAACATGCCGTGGATCGTGGAAGAGACATACAACGAGCAGGATGGCACGATTGAACATTTGGTCGCCTGTAATGTTGGTACTTATGCAGGTTGGCCCGTCGGTGGTGTGAGTGGACATATGGGCTCCCACATACAGCTGGGCATTAGACACAACGATAACTGGACTGGGTTGCCTGAAGGTATGAAAGGTATCTGGGAGATGCCGCTTGACGCTTACTATGGTGAGGCCTGTGTGTGTAAGTTGGATCACCTTAAAGGAGAGCCGATTCTGCCGGAGCATCTGCCGAATGTGCGGGAAGGCGATATTGTCATTCTGGGTAGCACCAATCGCGACGACGATACACCATGGATTGATGGTGATACGGCCTATTGGCTGGCAGAAGAGAAGAAGATCAAGATGCTCTGTCCAGGCGTGCCCGGTATAGGTTGGGAGACAAAAGCTAAGGAGCCAGAGCCTGACAACTGTCCGACCCACAGGGCGATGACCGGTAATAACATTCCTATCACCTATCCGCTGGTGAATATTGAAAACTTAACCAAAGAGCGATGTTTCTTTATGAGCCTGCCGCTCAACGTTGGACGAATGGAAGGGACTTGGGTTAGAGCAATCGCGATCGAGGAAGAGTAGGTCAAGGACCATCGGGGTTGCTGTGGCAATTCGCTAATAGGATTCTGAATGCTCTAGTCACTTTTAGAATGCAATGGGATGTTCGACGTCGTGGGATGAAAACCCATTGCCCGTTTGTCTGGAAACGTCGGTGCGAGTTCGGTTGCTTCATCCCCTGCGATACGGCTACCCCGCAATACTCTTGGATACTGCGTGTCGTAAGGGAACGCACAGTGCATCATGCAACGATTGTCCCATACGACGAGGTCGCCAGGTTGCCATTTATGGATATAGATTCGCGGACGACGACAGGCATCGTCCATAAGCTTCGTTAGCAGTTGCTCGGACTCGTCTGGTTCCATGCCGACAATGCCATAGGCATGCCTGCCAGTGTAAATTGATTTACGCCCTGTTTCCGGATGGGTCTTTACCAGTGGGCGTAGTGGAGCGCCCTTGTCGTGGAATCCGTAGATATTATCCGTAGTGAACTGATAACCAGCATTTCTCTGAGAATAGTAGAGTGAATGATAGGCTGATAAGTCTTCCAGTTTCCCCTGTGTTTCAGCATCGAGTTCATCCCAGGCGGCACGCATGTCTGCAAAGCCTGTTTCGCCACCCTCCGGCGGTAAGACCTGGGCATAGAGCATAGCGACCTTGGATGCGAGTGGCATATAGGTGCTGTCCGTATGCCAGCCTTCGTTACCGCGCAGCATCTCATACTGGTACTCGCCGGGTTTTGCTAGTGAGCCATCGGGTTTGGTATTGGCGATCGAGACTGTACCTCCGCGCTGGTCAGGCCCGAGTTTCTCAATATTGCCAAATTTTCGGGCAAAGTCATTCTGACCGGCATCGTCTAGACGATGCTGTTCTGGGAACAAGAGCACGCCATATTGTAAGAATGCCTGATAGATTTTTTGCCAGCTATTTTGGTCCAGATGCGCGACGTCAACATCTATAACGGTAGCAGCCGGCGTTTCCTCGATCGACTGGATGATCATAGGTGTTAGATGAACTTACCGTATGCGACTTTTTGCGCCCGGTCGAAAAATTCCGCCCATTCTTCGTCTGTCAGAGGCTCAGGCTCACCTACTCGACAGGCGAGCACATACTGGCGACACATTATCTCAAGGCGATGGGCAAGGTCTACCGTTGATTTTATGTTTCTTCCGCGGGCAATCATGCCATGCTTGCCAAGTAGGCAAGCCGATCTATCGGTTAACGCTTCTGCTGCATCATCACCGAGGGACTGGGTTCCAAATGTGGAGTAGGGCACGCAGGGTACGTCAGTGCCACCAAAGGAGCCTACAAGATAATGAAATCCGGGAAGGGGTTTCAGATTGCTAGCCATGGCGACGCAGTAATCCGAGTGGGTATGCACCACTGCCTGGGTCTTCTCGTTCTTCTGATAGATGGCGGCATGCATACGCCATTCGGAAGAAGGTTTACGGTCTCCTTCCCATTCACCTTCCAGGGAACATTCGACGATAGTATCGGGAGCAATGTTATCTGCAGTTGCACCGGATGGTGAAATTAGCATGTTGTCACCAAAGCGAACGCTAAGGTTACCCGATGCCAACTCGTTAAGTCCGATTCGTTCCACGTGTATGTATTGTTCAACCAACTGTTCTCTTAAAGTTTCTTCGTCGGCGACGTCTACCATTAGTTTCTCCAATAATTAATTGTGTGTCTGTCTAGCTAGCTAGCCCTTAGCGTCTGCTTCACGCATTCGTTTCAGTGCGGTAAAAAAGAATTCTTCATTGCCGAGTCCACCAGCCTTCAGTACCAGTGACATCGGGTCAGGGCCAGCTTCGTGACAATAGCCGCCACTCAGGTTATCGAAAGAAGATACCTGTACCTGGTCAATCCCAAGTGCGTTAAAGACCTGCCCCGAGGTTTCGCCACCAACACTGACCAGCTTTCTAACACCGAGCTCCTTTAGCATTGCAGCGCTGCGACCATTGATATCATCTGCCAGTGCGGCAGCGCCGTTACGACCCAATTTCTCTTGGGCGCGTTTTACCCCTTCGACGTCAGCGGATGTCGAAACGCAGATGGGTCCGTTTTTGATATTTTCCTTCGCCCAATCCGCGATCTTGTCGATATAGTTCGAGTCTTCAGCGGCTTTAAGCAGGTCTACCCTGAAGACGGGGTGGTGCTTCTCAAAATGAGTGACCTGGCGCTGTGTGTTTACTGCGCAGCTTCCGGCAACGACAGCTTCATAACCGGGAGAGGGCGGCAATAGGGTTCGCTGTTCAACTTCGCCCTGGTTCTTTAGCCAGGTACGGGCGAGAAACATAGGCATGGCATCGGCACCGGTGGTTAGTGGCCAGTCTGTAGTTAGTTCAGCGATTCGAGTGGTGTCATCGCCATCTACTGCATCGATGATAAACAGATTCGTGCCGTCTGCCACCTGCTTGTTGATATAGGTGTTGCAGGAGTCTCTGCCTGCGATCAACTGATTGTGAGGGATTAGTCCTACCTTTTTCTTACTCTGTGCCTGCAAGACTTCGACCAGGTTGGAATTGGTCATGGGAGTTACAGGATCAAATCGTTTACCGGATTCACCCAGCATGATCCCTCCCAAAAACATCCTTCCCTGAAAGATGGTGACGGAATATTCAGGAAAAGCCGGGCAGAAGGTGACGCGGTCAGTCTTTGTCGTTTCCATGAGAGCTTCACCAATAGGCCCTATGTTTCCCTGGTCCGTTGAATCGAAGGTGGCGCAGTATTTGTAATAGATGCGTTTTGTGTCTTTTGCGAGCAGGCCTTCAGCAGAATGTTGCGCATCCGCAGCAGCATCTGCGGCTGGAATCAGCCTGATCTTTCTGCCAATGACCACAGCTTCTGCGTCACCGGAAAGATTGTCGAGTGCTTTTGCTGACGTAACTAGTGGGCATGTTACTCCTTCTCTTTCTAGGAGGCTCGCGATCATCATGCCACCGGTCAGATCATCAGCGATTACACCAAGCTCAAGCATCTATTTCTCCTGTTCGGGTAGGTGAAACGGCTCATGATATCAGCTTTGATAGGTCAGAATGACAATATCGTACACCATGTATTTCTCTGAAAAAAAAGTCTTAGTGTTAAGACATTTGAGTGTCAACATATCCTAGCGTAGCTAGGTTATATTGAAATAATCCAAAAGGACTGTGGTGATTTCGCTGTCTGTGTGGCCCTGCTATTCTTGGATGGAGATTAAACAGGACGTGTTATGCAGGAATTGTTTGTAACCGCGGATGATCGTACGGGATCCCTTGAGTGTGGTGGAATCATAGCCAATGATCAGTTTTCGGTACCTGTCGGTCCAGCTGCGCAGAGTGATATTTGTTGTGTGGTCGATACTGCGTCCAGGCATATAAGCCCTAGCGATGCGAAAAAAATTATTCTCGATGTACATCAGCGCGAAGCGAGATATCGCTGCCACAAGATGGACGCAGGACTTCGCGGTAACTGGCCCCACGAGATCATAGCGTTACAAGAGTTAGGGTATGCCGTTGCAGTCGTGCCTAGCTTCCCGGATGCGGGACGCCGTTGTAAGGATGGGATTGTTTATATTCAAGATGTGCCGGTACTAGAGTCTCCATTTGGGCAGGACCCATTAAGCGCACCTTGCAGTAGCCGACCAGATGAGGTCATGGAGGAAGCAGGGTGTTCAGGTGGAGACGTTGTTATCTGGGATGCCAACGACAACGTGGAACTGGAGGCTGCAATACTGCGTTGTCGTGAAGAGAATCGTGTTTTGGTGGGCCCATCCGGTGCGATTGGCGCTTACGCAATGACAGTATTTCCGGGGCTGACTTCGAGACGGATCCAAATTGAACAGCCAGTATTGGTTGTATGTGGAAGTTTGAATGCACTGAGCCGCGAGCAGATTAGTAAGCTTGATTGCCCTCTATATCAGCTTGGGCAAAGTGTAGGAGAGGATGGACTTGCTATTGTGGCAACGCCACTGGTGTCGGGCGAGGTTACTAACGCAGAGGCGGAATCTGTTGCGCGTTCAGTTTCGGAGATGATCAGGGACGTTGATGTGCAGACTTTGTTTGTTATTGGCGGCGATACCGCAGGTGCAATTATTGGTGACGAAACGCTGGAGGTATTGGGTACGGTTGATGCCGGTATTCCAATCTCCCGGTTTCGTGGCGGGCTTCTCGTCACCAAGGGTGGCGGCATCGGGACGCCGGACATCCTTGTTAGATTGTTGGGAGGAATATCATGATACCTATGGCGATTACCATGGGGGACGCGTCGGGTGTTGGGCCTGAGATCGTACTCCGTCGATATGCAGCGGGGGAACTGGACGACAATGTTCTGGTGTATGGCGATGCAGAGATTCTTCGAGCGGGAGGAGAATTGCTTGGACTTTCACTGGAACCCCATGTTGTATCAAAGCCTGATGACAGGGTTTCAGGTCGCTTGAATGTCATTGATCTCGCACGGCTTGAAGCTGGTGATCTGACTCCTGGATTGCTAAACAAACGTTCAGGTCGTGCGGCTCGTGACTATGTTGAGAAAGCTACGTTGGATGCGCTCGAGGCAACCGTCGCAGGTGTAGTGACCTTGCCCATGAATAAGCAAGCGACGCAGATGAGTGATGAGTCGTTTGTTGGTCATACTGAGTTTATTGCCGGTCTCTGTGGTGTAACCAATTTTTCCATGATGCTGACAACCAGCGATGTCGCGGTATCTCACGTCAGTACCCATGTTGCTCTCTCTGAGGCCATTGGTCTGGTGACCGCTCAGCGGGTTGGTAATGTGATTGAGCTGACCCATAACACACTCGCCAGGTTTATTGAGAACCCTCGAATCGCTGTTTGCGGTCTTAACCCACATGCTGGAGAACATGGCGTGTTCGGCACTGAGGATATGGAGATCATTGCGCCGGCTATTGCGTCTGCGAACAATAAGGGCATGAAGGTTTCAGGACCTCATCCGGCGGACACCGTGTTCTATCAGGCGATTCACAAAGATCAGCACGACGCAATCATTTGTATGTACCACGATCAGGGACATGCGCCGATGAAACTCATCGGCTTTGAGTCAGCAGTGAATGCGACCATTGGCCTACCGATAATTCGTACTTCCGTAGATCATGGCACCGCGTTCGATATTGCGTGGCAAGGTAAGGCGTTTACTTCTTCGCTAGCTCATGCGCTGGACTATGCCTGGAAACTGACCGGGCACTAACGCTTTTATGGTGATACTCTCCCCAGTTGTGTTGAAATTACTAAAAAGAGGAAAACGATGGACTTAGGTGTTGAAGGAAAGGTGGCCATTATCACAGGCGGGAGTAACGGCATTGGCAGGGGCGCAGCTGAACGGTTATCGGCAGAAGGGGCACTTGTTGCCATAGTTTCCAGAACCCAGGACGATCTGGATCGTGTTTCGGCTGAAATTAGTGCAGCCTCCGGGAATAAGGTGATTGGTATCGCAGCGGATGTAAGTAACGAGGATGAAATCAAAGGCATGGTAGATGCTGTGGTCGATGCGTGGGGTCGCGTAGATATCCTTATCAACAATGCTGGAACGTCAATGGGTTCAACGTTTGAAGGCATGACCAATGAAATGGTTGCGCAGGATTTCGCGCTCAAGGTCATGGGGGCAATCTACTGCACGCGCCACGCTCTGCCACATCTTAGGAAAACCAGAGGAGCTATCTGTAACACCACCACTCCGGGCGGTAAAGCCCCTGGTGCAGGTAGCCAGCCAACTGCCTTGTCTCGCGCATCTGGAATATCTCTTACTAAAGCATGGTCCAGGGAGTTTGCAGAGCATGGCGTTAGAGTTAATACAGTTTGCGTTGGTTTGTTGAAGAGCAGGCAGCATCAACGCAGATGGGAAGCCTCCCAGGAAAAGAATCCTGATCGCACTCTGGAAGAACAATATGAAATAATGGGGAAGAACGTTCCCCTTGGTAGAGTTGGTGAGGCTTCTGAAGCGGGTGATGTAATCGCGTTCCTTTGTTCCGAAAGAGCCAGCTATGTCACCGGTGCATCAGTCAATGTTGATGGTGGTTCGTCGCCCGTCGTTTAGGTTACACCGGATGTGTAATCCGTCGATAACTATAGGCTGCTCAGCAAGGCTCTTCAGATAGCTTTCGTTTATCGGATTAAATTTGAAGCCTGCGTCTGGAATCTACCTGAGCGGCTCTTGGTTCAGGTTGTATTCGCCTGAGAATCTTTGCCAGGTTGGATTCAGTCGGTGTTGCCACTTTTTGACATTGGCATCAGGTGAGGGATCGTGGTCGTCGAAGATAGGCTTGCCATTGGGCTTCAGGTCGCAGCGCACTACCGCGGTATCGGCAATAAACTCTGCGTCGATGTCTTATGCCAACCCTAGAGCGTATGCCTAGAGTTACAATGGTAGACACACACCGATAACTTTGACGTTTTTGTAATAGAAAGACAGATTGAGCCCAGAGTGGATGCCTACCTCCTAAAGTAGGCTCTTTAGGCAATGGAATCAGTTTTGCGCGCATGCGAGTTAAGTCTGGCGTCTGCATACCAAGATTCAGGATCTTTTGTAACAGATGCGTCTTGCAGAAACTCATGGTTTACCGCGGTACGAAATTCAATTGCGTTTTATCATGCATTAGGTTCGAATCTGCGAACAGTATTGGTGAACACATGCCGGAAATTCCTCACAGTCTTGATGATATTACGCCCGACTGGCTCTCGGCTAATCTTGCGGATAGGCCCATCATTCATTCCTTTTCGAAGGAAGTGATTGGTGAAGGGGCAGGTTTTCTCGGCGACATTGTACGAATCCGACCGCAGCCGGAAAGCCTCGCTTCTTTAGTGGTAAAGATGCCAACAGCGGCCATCAATAATCGCCGAATCGGCCAGCTGCTTGGTGTCTATGAGAGGGAGGTGCGGTTTTATAAAGAGCTTCGACCGTATTTATCCATAAGAACACCAAAGTTGCTTCATGGGGATATGGATGACTCAGATCCCACACGTTCACTCAGAGATCTTAGATTGATGAAGCGACTACCAATTTGGTTAGTCAAATTGTTATTACCTCTGGTGAGCAAGCTGGCGGGAAATGTAAACCAACGTTACGTTTTGTTGTTGGAGGACCTAGGTGGATATCGTATGGGCGATCAGCTCAATTCAGTCATGCATGAAGATTCGATGCTCGCCGTGAAGACACTGGCAAGCCTGCACGCAGGCTTTTTCGATCGCAGTCTTAAAGCCTTTCCCTGGGTAATTCCCTTTGACCTCGGCGCCAGATATTTTCAGATCGTGACAGAGAAAAACCATGAAGAATTCTGTGTAAGACATCAACATATTCTGTCTGATAGTCACAGGAAAATATTAAATTGGTTGATAGCCAATGCCGGGCTGTTTGTGGGAAGTATGGCACAGCTACCTTACACTTTACTCCACGGTGACTATCGTCTAGATAATCTCAGTTTTGATGACGAGCGAGGAGAAATCATTGTGATGGACTGGCAGACTCTCCTGCAGGGCCCGCTTGGCATAGATCTTTCTTATTATATTGCCTCCACGGATGTAGACGGGAGGGAGCATGAGTTGCTGGAGTATTATCGGGGAATGATGAGCGAGGAGGGTATTGAGATATCTGCAGCTAGGATTCGATATGAGTACGAGATGGGCGTAATAGCCAGCCTGCAAAGAATAATGTTGCTCGCTTCTGATGATTTTCATTTTGGCGAGGGGCGTGGCCCTGAATTGCTAGAGCGCACCACGATCAGGTTTTTCGAAGCGGCGGAGAAGATCGAACTCGATGCTCTGCTTAGGAGTGTCCCTGCCTAGTCAATCCCTTGTGCCGCGTCCATAGTAATTTCGTAAGAGCGAAGGCGCGCTTTGTGATCGAATACTGAAGATACAAGAATAAGCTCGTTCGCATTGTGTTCCTTGATAAATGCTGACATTCCCTCACGGATCTCGTCAATGTTGCCGAACGCGGCGCAACGTGGGGTGTTATTAAGAATATGAAGTTCTTCTTTGGATAGGTTGTCTCTCAGGTTTGCCACAGGAGGTGGAAGTTGTCTTGGCGCTCCCGTGCGCATGCTTAGTAATGAGAGCATGGATGAACTCCGCAGGTAGTCGGCTTCCTCTGTAGTGTCCGCGGCGCAAACATTAAAGCCGAGCATCAG
>MDTE01057698.1_pt1 | contig 19423 bp, 20 predicted proteins | sample 811231 | NCBI WGS metagenome assembly MDTE01 (sample SAMN05326651, study PRJNA326480) | marine metagenome | isolation source: seawater | place: Indian Ocean: Red Sea | collected 2010 | reverse complement strand
TTCTTGATCATGATGATGGCGTCGAGGACCATCGGGCCGCAGCGATCGAGGTCGATGACGAACGTGTCAACGACGGGATTGTTACCGTCATCCGGATTCCAGCGATAGACCTTGAAAGTCTTGGTCCGGGCAGCGCCGTTAGCCGAGTTGACCGTTTTGCCTTTGCCCACCTTTGAATTGGCGGGCAGATTGAACTCAACCATGACGTCCTCTAATTGCCATTACACATCTCAAGCGTATGCCCTCACGCAACTCAGTACACCCGTGCTTGCGGCGGGAAGTACTGGACATCATCGCTCATCGTGTAGGTGTGCACGGGGCGATAGTCGAGCGTGACGTCATACTTTTCATCCAGCCAGCTGAGCGTGTGCTTCATCCACTCTTCGTCATCTCGCTCTGAATAGTCTTCTCGAGCATGCGCGCCGCGGCTTTCCTGTCGATTGACAGCAGAATGCAAAGTCACCACGGCCTGCTGCAGCAGATTCTCCAGTTCCAGCGTCTCGACGAGGTCTGAATTCCAGACCAGGGAGCGATCGGTAACGCCGATGTCGTCCATGGAGGCGACGACGTCCGCAATCAGCTTCTTGCCTTCGTCGAGGATCTCGCCGGTGCGGAACACGGCACAGTTGGTCTGCATGACGCGCTGCATGTTGAGGCGGACTTGCGCGGTCGGGGTGCCGCCGCTGACATGGCGGTACTTGTCGAGCCGCTCGAGCGCTTGCTCGCCGGCGCCGTTGGTCAGGGTTTTATGGGGTGAGCCCGGCCGCACATTTTCTGCGGCTTTAAGCGCCGCGGCGCGGCCGAATACCACGATGTCGAGAAGTGAATTCGAACCCAGGCGATTGGCCCCGTGCACGGACACGCACGCAGCCTCGCCGATAGCCATCAGACCCGGGACAATGGAGTCGGGGTCGCCATCCTTAAGGGTGACCACTTCCCCGTGATAATTGGTGGGAATGCCGCCCATGTTGTAGTGGACGGTCGGTAAGACCGGTATCGGCTCCTTCGTGACATCAACACCAGAGAAAATTCGTGCGCTCTCCGAGATGCCCGGCAGACGCTCCTCCAGAACGTCGGGATCAAGGTGGTCGAGATGCAGGAAAATGTGGTCACTCTCGGGGCCAACGCCTCGGCCTTCTCGAATTTCGATCGTCATGGCCCGGCTCACGACATCGCGGGAGGCCAGGTCTTTGGCCGACGGGGCGTAGCGCTCCATGAAACGTTCGTTCTCGGAATTCACGAGATAGCCACCCTCACCACGCGCACCTTCTGTGATCAGGCAGCCCGCCCCATAGATACCCGTCGGATGGAACTGAACGAATTCCATATCCTGTAGCGGCAGGCCCGACCGCAGAACCATGGCATTACCATCACCGGTGCAAGTATGGGCTGACGTACAGGAGAAGTAGGTCCGGCCGTAACCGCCAGTCGCCAACACGACGACATGTGCGCGGAACCTGTGAATCGTTCCATCGTCCAGGTTCCAACAGACCACACCGCGACACACGCCTTCGTCATCCATGATCAGGTCGATCACGAAATACTCGACGAAGAACTCGGCGTTGTGTCTCAGGGACTGCTGGTAAAGGGTGTGGAGGATGGCGTGGCCAGTCCGATCCGCAGCAGCGCATGTGCGCTGGGCGATTCCTTCGCCATACTGGGTCGTCATGCCACCGAACGCCCGCTGATAAATCTTGCCTTCGGGCGTACGCGAAAACGGCACACCGAAATGCTCTAGTTCTATGACTGCGGCGGGTCCTTCGCGGCACATGTATTCGATCGCGTCCTGGTCGCCCAGCCAGTCTGAACCTTTGACCGTGTCGAACATGTGCCAGCGCCAGTCGTCATCGCCCATGTTCCCCAGCGCGGCCGACATGCCGCCCTGTGCCGCCACGGTGTGGCTGCGGGTTGGGAAAACCTTGGTGATGCAGGCAGTTTTTAGGCCGGCATGAGCCATCCCCAAAGTCGAGCGCAGGCCAGCACCGCCGGCGCCGACGATTACTGCGTCGTAGTAGTGGTCCTGGACGTCGTACGCCTCGGTCATACCATCAACCTCCAAGCGCCACTTTGATCACGGCGAAGGCGGACGCCGTACCGAGCAACACACATGCAAAGCTGTTCAAGACGAGCAGCGTGATATTCCATCCGCGGGAGTGGACGTAGTCCTCGATCACCACCTGCAATCCCAATTTCATATGGTAGAAGGTCGCCAGAATGAGCAGGAGCATGGTCACTGCCCGGCCCGGAGTTGAAAGCCATTTTGTGAATGTGGCGTGATCGGCGCCGACCAGGCCGACCAGGGAGATACAAAACCAAATGACCAGCGGAACGAGCGCCAGTGCCGTCAGACGCTGCCCCCACCAGTGGTCAACGCCGTGCTGAGCGCTGCCAAGGCCATGAACCCGGCCAGCGGGTGTGCGGTGGCTCATAGCGCACCCCCACTCGCATAACCGGCGATCCAGCTGGCGACGGTGAGTCCTATGGAGGCGATGACGACGAGCCAGCCTGACGAATAGGCGGCTTTGAGTTCGAAGCCCCAGCCGGCATCCCAGAACAGATGCCGAATGCCGTTGCACAGGTGGTAGAACAGACAATAGGTGAATCCGAACAGCAGCAGGCGGCCGAACCACGACGCGATAAAGGCCTGAGCGACTTCAAAATGATTGGGTCCGTATGCGGCTGAGACAAGCCACCAGGCCAGCAAAAGCGTTCCGACTCCCAGTCCCACGCCGGTGATGCGGTGCAGGATGGACAATACAGAGGTGAGTTGCGGCTTGTAGACTTGTAGGTGCGGGGAAAGTGGCCTTTCGACCTGGGCCATAGTTGTGTGCCTCCGCGTACGCTGGGCGACATACCGTCGCCAAAAATATGCGTTGATTTAAGACCTTGGTCCGGCGCAAGTCAACGCGAGGAAGGAATCCTCATTGCCTGCCGAACGCTTTCCTCACCACAACGACGTACGATGACGGAATTCTCCAAGTGAACATATTCTCCCTGCAATCCCACGTGGTTTATGGGCACGTCGGCAACTCCGCGGCGATCTTTCCGCTGCAACGCCTCGGGCATGAAGTCTGGGGGATTCCAACGGTTCTGTTCTCAAATCATCCAAAGCATGGGGGTTTTCGCGGGCGCGTTGTCGATCCTGCACAAATTCGCGATCTGGCACAGGGCCTTGACGAGCAGGGCTACCTGCGACGTTGCGACGCCGTGCTCTCAGGGTATCTGGGGAACATGGAATCGGGGCAGGCTGTCCAGGAAGCCATTCGGATGGCGAGAACGGGTAACCCCGGGCTCATCGTGTGCTGCGATCCGGTCATGGGCCACGAGCAGGACGGCTTCTTCGTTTCAGAGGATCTTCGGCATTTTATTCGCGATCAGCTGATACCGTCTGCCGACATCATCACGCCAAATCAGTTTGAAACCGAGTACTTGGTGGGACACCCCCTCGGCTCGTTGTCAGACGCCCTTGCTGCCTGCGACCAGGTTCGCGACCGGGGCCCAAAGCAGGTTGTTGTCACATCCTTGTCGGTGTCGGAAGTGGCTGTTGACAGGATCGGCACTCTGGCGGCCGGCGAGGCGGGCGCTTGGCTGGTGACGACCCCGCGCCTTTCCGGCGGCTTGTTTGGAGCGGGGGATCTGTTTGCGGCCTTGCTCCTCGGCAATTTCATGCTCGATCGAGACATCACGGCTGCACTGCGACTTGCAACCGCATCGACATACGGAATCCTGGCAGCAACAGTGGCAGCAAGGTCCGACGTGCTGGAGCTCATCCCAGCGCAGAATGAGATCGTTGCGCCGTCACAGATTTTCGAGGTCGTACAGGTCGCCTGAGCGCGTCCCGCCCACCGAAGGTTGCTATGCCGTACTGGCCGCCTCAGGAACCACGTTTGAAAGGTGACGGTTGACCAATACTTCGGCGATCTGCACCGAGTTGAGCGCCGCACCCTTCCGTAAATTGTCCGCAACCACCCAGATATTGAGACCGTTTTCCACCGTGGGATCTTCCCGGACACGGCTTACATAGGTGGCGTACTCGCCGGTCGCTTCCACCGGGGTGATGTATCCTCCGTCTTCGCGCGTGTCGACGAGCATGATGCCAGGCGACTCACGAAGGATCTCGCGAGCGCGCTGTGCCGTGATCGGATTCTCGAATTCGATGTTCACGGCCTCCGAATGTCCGACGAACACGGGGACCCGAGCACACGTGGCCGTAATCATGATCTTGGGATCCAGGATTTTCTTGGTTTCCGCGACCATCTTCCATTCTTCCTTCGTGGAACCATCATCCATGAAGTCCTGAATGTGCGGAATAACGTTGAAGGCAATCTGCTTCGTGAATTCCTTCGGCTCGAGCGGATCATTGACGTAAATCGCCTTGGTCTGCTCGAACAACTCATCCATCGCCGCGTTGCCTGCTCCCGAGACCGATTGATAGGTCGCCACGACGACTCGCTTAATCTTTGCTTCTTCGTGTAACGGCTTCAGGGCGACGACCATCTGGATCGTGCTGCAGTTCGGATTGGCGATGATATTGCGTTTCGTATATCCGGCGACGGCGTCGGCGTTCACCTCGGGGACGACCAGCGGGACGTCGGGGTCCATGCGGAAATGGGACGTATTGTCGATGACAACGCATCCCGCTTTCGCTGCACGTGGTGCATGGACCGCTGAGACTTCACCCCCGGGCGAAAACAACGCGATGTCGAACCCAGAAAAGTCGAAGTTCTCCAGGTCCTGGACCTTGAGCACCTCGTCATCACCAAACGAAACCTCTCTGCCGGCCGAGCGCTCTGAGGCAACCGCGGCGATCTCATCGATCGGGAAACCGCGTTCCGAGAGAACTTGCAGCATTTCGCGACCGACGTTTCCGGTCGCGCCTACGACAGCGACTTTGTAACCCATGACTCATTTCCCTTAGTGGTCACGATATATCGTGACGATCGAGCCGAATTGCTAGGCCCCGATTTTGTCGAGCTCCCGGATCAGCGCATCGCCCATGACGCTCGTCGAAACTTTGGCCTTGCCCGGCTGCATGATATCCGCGGTCCGAAGGCCTCCCGACAGGACGTTGGACACGGCGGATTCGATGAGGTCGGCCTCGCCTGCCAGATCGAATGAGTACCGCAGAATCATTGCCAGGCTCAGGACGCAGGCCAATGGATTGGCCAGACCCTGGCCCGTAATGTCGGGTGCGCTGCCGTGGACCGGCTCGTAGAGGGCACGCCGTTGCCCCATTTCGTCCGCGGCGCCCAGGGAAGCGCTCGGCAACATGCCCAACGAACCAGTCAGCATGGCCGCTTCATCCGACAAGATGTCGCCGAACAGATTGTCCGTGACGATGACATCGAACTGTTTGGGATCGCGAACTAGCTGCATCGCCGCATTGTCGGCATACATATGGGTCAGTTCGATCTCCGGATACTCCTCGTCATGAATACGCTGTACGTCTTCACGCCAGAGGATGCCCGACTCCATGACGTTGGCTTTTTCCGCCGAACAAACGCGTTTGTTGCGCTTGGCGGCCAGTTCGAAGCCGACACGGGCCACCCGCTCTATTTCGGGGGTCGTGTAAACCTGGGTGTTAACGCCTCTCCGGGTTCCGTCCGCGAGCCTTTCAATGCCGCGCGGTTCACCGAAATAAATGCCGCCGGTCAGTTCGCGCACGATCATGATGTCGAGTCCGGCGACAATCTCCTTCTTCAACGTGGACGCTTCCGCCAGGGCTTCGAAAACGATCGCCGGCCGCAGGTTGGCGAACAAATCCATCTCTTTGCGCAGCTTCAGCAGCCCCCGTTCCGGCTTCAACGAGAAATCGAGATCATCCCATTTGGGGCCGCCCACGGCTCCGAACATCACCGCGTCAGCGTTCATTGCTGCATCTAGAGTGTCGTCGGTCAGTGGCGTGCCGTGGGCGTCATATGAGGCGCCCCCGACGAGTCCTTCATTGATATCGAACCCGACGGCCCGCTTCGATTCCAGCCAATCCAGTATTCGCCGGACCTCCGCCATGACTTCCGGCCCGATTCCGTCACCCGGGAGAAAGAGGATGTTCTTATTCGACGCCATACTGGTTCCGCATTTCTGGCAATCAATGCCGGGTTGTGTCTGTTCTAGGAGCCCGCTGCGCCGTAGAGCCAGGGCTGGTTTGCCCGTTGCGAACCCTCAAACTCGTCGATGGAGTTGGCCTTCTCCATGGTCAGGCCAATATCGTCAAGGCCGTTCAAGAGGCAGTACTTCCGGAACGGATCGATATCAAACGAGACAATATTACCGTCTGGATCGGAGATTTCCTGCGCTTCCAGGTCGATGGAAAGCGTCGCGTTTGATCCTCTCTCCGCGACCTCCATCAAGCGACTGACAGTCTCCTTGGGAAGCGCGATCGGCAAAATCCCGTTCTTGAAGCAGTTGTTGTAGAAGATATCGGCGAAATTCGGCGCGATAATGCAACGAATACCGAAGTCGGAGAGCGCCCATGGCGCGTGTTCGCGGCTTGAGCCGCAGCCGAAATTGTCGAAAGCGACCAGCACTTTCGATTCGCGGTACGGTGGCTTGTTGAGAACGAAGTCAGGCCGTTCGTTGCCCTCCTCGTCGAAGCGCAGGTCATTGAAAAGATGGGCACCCAGGCCGGTACGCTTGATGGTCGTGAGGAACTGTTTGGGAATGATGGCGTCCGTGTCGATGTTAACCATCGGCAGCGGCGCCGCGACACCGGTCAAAGTCGTGAATTCTTCCATCACTCTCTCCCTTAGGTCAGGTCGCGTACGTCAGCCAGGCGACCGGTGACCGCCGCCGCTGCCGCCATGGCTGGACTCATCAGATGCGTCCGGCCGCCGCGTCCTTGCCGCCCCTCGAAATTGCGATTCGAGGTCGAGGCGCAACGCTCGCCTGGGTCGAGCCGGTCCGCGTTCATAGCGAGGCACATGGAACATCCCGGTTCGCGCCACTCGAAGCCGGCTTCAGCGAAAATCTTGTCGAGGCCTTCCTCCTCAGCCTGGTATTTGACCAGCCCGGAACCCGGAACCACCATGGCACCAACATGAGAGGCCACTTTTCGACCCTTGGCGACCGTCGCCGCAGCTCGCAAATCCTCGATTCGCCCGTTCGTGCACGAGCCGATGAAAACGCGATCAATCTTGACGTCTGTCAATGGCGTGCCGGGTTTGAGGTCCATGTACTCGAGCGAGCGAGCCCACTTTTTCTGGCGGTCCTCGTCACTTGCCTCGAACGGGCTGGGGACCGAACTGGTGACAGGCAGCACTTCTTCCGGGTTGGTTCCCCAGGTGACTTGCGGCGCAATCTCGGCCGCGTCTATGGCGACCTCGGTGTCGTATTCAGCGCCTGCGTCTGAAGGCAGCGTGCTCCAATTGGTGACGGCCTGCTCCCAGGCACCTCCCTTGGGCGCCATGGGTTTGCCCTTGAGATACTCGAATGTCGTTTCGTCGGGCGCGACCAGGCCAGCGCGCGCGCCCGCCTCGATGGACATGTTGCAGACCGTCATCCGCCCTTCCATCGAGAGATTTCTGATCGTGTCACCCGCATATTCGATGATGTGACCATTCCCGCCCGCAATGCCCAACTGGCCGATCACGGCCAGGATGATGTCCTTGGCCTCAACGCCAAAGCCGGGTTGGCCATTGACCGTGATCCGCATGTTCTTGGGGCGTTGCTGGATCAGGGTTTGCGTCGCCAGGACGTGTTCGACCTCGGAGGTGCCGATGCCGAAGGCCAAAGCGCCAAATGCTCCGTGCGTCGCGGTGTGGGAGTCGCCACAGACAATGGTCATACCCGGCTGGGTCATGCCCTGCTCGGGGCCGATGATGTGGACAATGCCCTGCCGGATATCGCCCATGCCGTAATATTCGATCCCGAACTCGCTGCAATTCGCCTCGAGCGTCTCTACTTGAATCCGCGAGTCTTCTTCGACGATTCCGCCTGAACGATCTGTGGTCGGGACGTTGTGGTCGGCCACGGCCAGAGTCGCATCCGGTCGGCGCACTGCCCGACCCGCAACGCGGAGACCTTCGAAGGCTTGCGGACTTGTCACCTCGTGGACGAGGTGACGGTCGATGTACAGTAGATAAGCGCCATCCTCGTCGACATTGACGACGTGGCTTTCCCAGATTTTGTCAAGGAGGGTCCGAGGACTCGCCATCATTCGCTCCAGCGTGCGGTAAGGCCCATCAGGGCCCGGCCGTGTTATTCCTGATCTGAGGCGGCGTCGCTCTCCGCTGCCGAATCCGCTGTTGCCCGCGCCGGGCCGGGTTCAGCGGATCGCCGATCATCCCGCTTTTCCGCAATGCGTGCTTTCTTTCCACGCAGTCCGCGCAGGTAGTAGAGCTTGGCCCGTCGTACATCACCGCGGCGCACAACCTGAATATCCGCGATCTGCGGCGAATAAAGCTGGAAGATTCGCTCGACCCCTTCGCCGTACGAGATCTTCCGCACCGTGAATGCCGAGTTGAGACCCCGGTTCCGCCGACCGATGCAAACACCTTCAAATGCCTGCAAGCGTTCACGGGTGCCTTCCACGACCTTGACCATGACACGCACCGTATCACCGGGCCCGAACTCAGGTACGGGACGTTCGGCCTGAATATTCTCGGCCTGAATTTCCTCGAATTTCTGCAATATGTCCATTGTCCTCACCTCAATTCGTCCCGCGCCCGCATATACCGCTTCCACAGATCCGGCCGGCGCGTTCTCGTTGTCCGTTCGGCCTGCTCGCGACGCCATTGGGAAATTCGCTCGTGATGCCCCGAAAGCAAAACTTCCGGCACGCTGCGCCCTTCCCACTCCTGCGGCCGCGTATACTGCGGGTACTCCAACAATCCTCTCTCAAAGCTATCGTCGCATGCCGACTGCGGATCCCCGATCACGTCAGGCAAGAGGCGAACCACTGAGTCGATAACCGCAATTGCGGCCGGCTCGCCGCCCGATAGCACAAAATCCCCGAGACTAACCTCCTCGATTGGCCGGGCCTCGAGGAGCCTCTCGTCAATCCCCTCAAACCTGCCGCAAATCAAGACCACACCCGCGCCCTGTGCCAAGGTCCTTGCCATCGATTGATCGAAGGGTCGACCGCGCGGGCTGAGGTAGATAATCGGCACCTCAGGTCCTGCTGCGGCGGCAGCTTCGTCGACCGATTTGGCAAGTATGTCGGCGCGCAGCACCATTCCTGGGCCGCCACCGAACGGAGTGTCGTCGACCGAGCGGTGTTTATCGCTCGCAAACCCTCGAATGTCTACTGTTTCGAGATTCCAGATTCCGTTTTCCAGTGCTGTTCCCGCCAGCGATTCGCCAACGGGCCCTGGAAACATGGTCGGAAACAACGTCAGGACCCATGCCGTCCAGGGTGCGTCCGATGTCCGTGCGGAACTTTCCGCAACATCAGGCACCGTTCGGCTATGGTCGCTCGTCTGCTGCATCAGATTGCTCAGTCTGGATCCTCAACGTCCTCGTCCATGAGGCCTGGTGGCGCAATGAGAACAAGGTTTCGCTTTTCAACGTCAACCAGCGGAATCGAGTCGCGGGTGAACGGCGCAAATAAAGAGACTTCCTGGCCTCGATCGATCTCCAGGACGTCTCCTGCGCCGAAATCGTGCACGGCTGCCACCGTTCCAATATTCTCCCCGTCCTCCGAAGTCACCCGCATTCCGACCAAGTCCGCGTGATAGAACTCTTCCGAGTCCAGTTCTGGTAATGAACGCCGGTCGACGTACAGATGTGTCCCTTTGAGGTCCTCGGCTCCGGATCGATCAGCGATTCCTTCAAGTCGTGCTGCGACACCACCCTTGATGGGTTTTGGCTCCGATAGTTTGAACGTCCGTGCCCCCGTCTCGTCCGTCAGCGGCCCATATTCGCTGATGTCTTCCGGGCGCTCTGTAAACGTCCGAATACGAACCTCTCCGCGAATGCCCCTGGCCCCGGTAATGATGCCCAGACAAACTCGTTGGGTTGAGTTCACGTCAGTTCGCCCAATGCATCGCGAAGGTTAACTCTCCTTGGTCTCCTCATCAGCCGGCTCTTCCGTGGCTTCCTCAGATGCTTCTTCTTCCTCAGCTTCCGCGGATGCTTCTTCTGCAGCAGGTTCTTCAGCGGCATCCTCAGCCGTCTCTTCCTCCGCAGCTTCTTCCGCCGGTGCCTCGGCGCCAGCGTCTTCACTCGACTCTTCTGCGGCGGCCTCTTCCGCAGGTTCTTCAGGGGCCGCATCTTCCGGGGGCGCAGCTGCTGCGGCCGCGGCGGCCTCCTCAGCCTCTTTCAAGCGTTCCTGCGCTTTCTTGCCGGGAAGGCCCTTGATGGGATTGTTTTTCTGGGCCGGCATGGGGATGATCTCGGCGCTACCCAGGAAGTGAGCCACGCGATCGGTTGGCCGTGCCCCATTTCCCAGCCAGTGCCGGATGCGTTCTTCATTGAGCGTCACACGGTTGGGGTCGTCGCGTTTCAACAGGGGGTTGTACGTTCCCAGCTTCTCGATGAAACGACCATCCCGCGGACTGCGGGAATCGGCAACGACAATTCGGTAAAAGGGCCGCTTCTTGGCGCCCGCCCGGGCGAGTCTGATTTTGAGTGGCATAGCTTATGTTGGCTCCTGTCTGAGGCTTACGATTCGAATTCGGTTCGTTCTTTCTAGTCTCATCTCATCGGCAAACCGGGCAGTCCGTGGCGCATCAGGCCGCGCTTACCCATTTTGCTGACCTTCTTCATCATCGATGACATCTGCTTGAATTGCTTGAGCAACCGATTGACGTCCTGGACTGTCGTCCCTGAACCTTGTGCGATGCGCCGCTTGCGGGAAGCATTAAGGAGCTTCGCATTGCGTCGCTCCTTCGGTGTCATCGACTGAATAATGGCTTCCTGGCGGATCAAGGGGCTCTCGTCCATCTGGGCCTCGGCCATCTGCTTTTTCACTTTGCCGACGCCGGGCAGCATGCCCATGATTCCATCCATCCCCCCCATTCGGCGGATCTGGCGGAGTTGCTGGGCGAGATCATCGAGGTCGAAGGTGCCCTTGCGCATCTTCTCCTCGAGCTTTGCGGCATCTTCCTGCTCGACTGTTTCGGCCGCACGCTCAACCAGACCAACGACGTCTCCCATACCCAGGATGCGGGAGGCAATCCGATCCGGGTGGAACACCTCCAGGGCATCGATGGCCTCGCCTGTCCCCAACAGCTTGATGGGGCATCCCGTGGCGGCGCGCATACTCAGGGCCGCGCCGCCACGGGCATCGCCGTCCACGCGGGTGAGGACGATGCCCGTTACGCCGACACGTTCCTTGAACTGCTGGGCGACGTTGACCGCGTCCTGGCCTGTCAAGGAGTCTGCGACCAGCAGAACTTCCGCCGGTTCTGTCACGTTCCGGATGCCGGCGACCTCCGCCATCAGTGCCTCGTCCACGTGCAAACGCCCGGCGGTATCGAGAAGGACCACATCACACCCTTGGAGGCGCGCGGCATTCATGGCACGCACTGCGATGTCTTCGGGCATTTGTCCGGACACGATGGGCAGCGTTGCCACATTGGCCTGCTCACCCAGAACCTTGAGCTGTTCCTGCGCGGCCGGCCGCTGCGTATCGAGCGAGGCCATCAGGACCTTCTTCTTCTCCCGCTCGGTCAGCCAGCTTCCGATTTTGGCTGTGGTCGTGGTCTTGCCTGAGCCCTGCAGCCCGACAACGAGTACGGCGACCGGTGGCGCTGCGTGAAAGTCGAGATTTGCAGTTTCGGGGCCGAGAACCTCGATGAGGTGATCATGAACGACCTTGATCACCATCTGAGCGGGCGAGACGGATCGCAGGACCTCTGTGCCGATGGCGCGTTCTCGGACGCCGTCCACAAAATCCTTCACCACGGGCAAAGCGACGTCGGCCTCGAGCAAAGCTACGCGTACTTCCCGCAAAGCCCCGTTGACGTCCGACTCCGAGAGGGATCCACGTCGCTTAAGGCCTTCGAAGACCGAACCCAGCCGCTCGCTTAGACTATCGAACATGGTTCAAATGGTTCCGTGCGTTTAGCAAACACCGATCGCGCCAGTGCGCGAAACCTCGCGGACTGGCGGACACCCGTAGGTGCTCCTAATCACAACACATGTTGGAGCGGGCGGAAGTTAGCTCTGACTGCCCATTTCCGTCAAGACGTGCGTGCCCGGGATCTGTGTCTCCAAAACGCGCCGACGGTGGACTTAGGGCGCAACATGGCCATATATGGCGGCCATGAGAGAGATCCCGTTCATAAAGATGCACGGCCTCGGCAATGATTTCGTCGTGCTGGATGGTCGCAAGGATCGTGTTGTCCTGACTCCGGAAGAGGTGCGCGCCGTCGCAGACCGGCGGCGAGGCGTGGGATGCGATCAACTCATTACAATCGAGCCATCGGAGAGCGCAAATGCATTCATGCGCGTCCATAACGCCGATGGTGGCGAAGTTGCGGCCTGCGGAAATGCGGCGCGTTGTGTCGCCGATCGCCTGATGGACGAGCTTGGATCAGAGACCGCAAGCTTGGAGACTGCGGCTGGGGTTCTCGGGGCCACCCGGGATGGCCAGGGGCTGGTCACCGTTGACCAGGGGCTCGCGCGGGTCGAGTGGCACGAAATCCCCCTGGCACGCGAAATGGATACCCTTCATATCCACCTGTCCTCAGGCGCACAGACAGTCTCGGGATTGAACGATGCAGTTGGCGTAAATGTTGGCAACCCCCACGCCGTGTTTTTCGTGGACGACGCCCAGTCGGTCGATCTGGCATCCATCGGTCCTGGCCTCGAAAACCACGATCTTTTCCCCGAACGGGCCAATATAAGTGTGGCGCAGGTTCTCACACGCCACTCCCTTCGAGTCAGGGTCTGGGAACGTGGGGTTGGTATCACCGCAGCCTGTGGGACCGCCGCGTGTGCGGTGGCAGTGGCGAGTGCCCGCCGGGAACTGACGGAGCGTTCCGTAGAGATCGAACTCGACGGCGGAAGCCTGCAGATTCTGTGGCGCGATGATGGGCATGTTCTCATGACCGGTCCCGTGGCTACGTGTTTTGCAGGTATTCTCGACTGTGCGCTGCTGAATGGGCGAGCGTCATGACCGCCCAGACGCGACAATCGCCCGAAATCGTGACCTTCGGCTGCCGCCTCAACGCTTATGAATCCGAGGTGATACGGCATGAGGCCTCGGCAGTTGGGCTCGCACGTGCGGTTATCGTGAATACATGCGCCGTCACCGCCGAAGCGGAGCGACAGGCGCGCCAATCCATTCGGAGACTGAAGCGCCAGGACCCGGAACGGCAGGTCATTGTGACCGGCTGCGCCGCACAGCTTCACCCGGATGATTTTGCGGCGATGCCAGAGGTCGATCAGGTTTTGGGGAACGTCGAAAAGCTATCCCGCGAAAACTATCGCCCAGAGGTTCGTGGGCGCGTGCGTGTGTCGGACATCATGACTGTGACGGATACGGCGGGCCACCTCATCGAAGGATTTGATGGCCGCACACGAGCATTTCTTGAGATCCAGCAGGGCTGCGATCACCGATGCACCTTCTGCATCATTCCCTTTGCCCGCGGACCGAACCGAAGTGTTCCCGTGGAACACGTGGTTTCAGAGGCTCGGAGCCTGGCAGCTGGGGGCTTTCGCGAGCTTGTTCTGACAGGCGTCGACATCACGGCATATGGCGAGGACACACCCGGCAGTCCTGGTTTGGGTGGGCTGGTTCGTGCTTTGTTGAATGACGTTCCCGAACTCGCTCGCCTCCGTCTTTCCTCGCTGGATCCCGTCGAGGTGGACGATGAGCTGCGGGACGTCATCGTTGGTGAGCCGCGAGTCATGCCGCATATGCATCTGAGCTTGCAGTCGGGTGACAACCTCATACTGAAGCGCATGAAGCGACGTCACACACGCGACGATGCCATCAGGTTTTGCAGGGATTTGCGGGACCGTCGACCGGAGATGGTATTCGGTGCCGACTTGATCGTTGGCTTTCCCACCGAAACCGACGCGATGTTCGCTAATACGCTCGACTTGGTTGACGAATGCGGTCTGACCTATCTCCATGTGTTTCCGTATTCGCCGAGACCAGGTACGCCTGCAGCGCGGATGCCTCAAGTACCTATGGACGTGCGCAAAGCAAGGTCCGCCAGTCTCCGCCGGACAGGTTCAGAGGCCTTGCAGGCTTATCTCGACAAGTGTGTCGGCGGTACGGAATTGGCATTGATCGAGCGTTGCGGGGAGGGTCGCACAGAAGGATACGCGCGGGTTGAACTGCGCGACTCCGATGTTGTTCCGGGCGAGATTGTTCCCGTCCGTATTTCCTCGGTCTCTCAGCAGCGGCTCCAGGGCCACGTCGCAGCGTGACAAATTCAGGTGAAGATCAGTCGGGCTGGTTTGCTCGTCTCAAGCGTGGCCTTGGCAGATCAGCGAGCACGCTCAGTGGGGGTATTGCTGGTGTCCTTTCCAAACGGCGACTGGATGAAGAGACGCTCGAAGCTCTCGAAGAGCTGTTGATCACCTCTGATCTGGGTGTATCGCTGGCGTCTCGCATGACCGCGGAACTCGCCCGAACGCGCCTAGACAAAGAGACCACACCTGAGGAAGTCCGCGGACTGCTCGCCCTTGAAGTCACGAATCTTCTGAGTGGCGTCGCCGTTCCCTTCTCTGTGGACCCAACCCACCACCCTCACGTTGTGCTCGTGGTCGGCGTCAACGGAACCGGAAAGACGACGACTATCGGTAAGCTTGCCCATGTGCTTCGACAGGAAGGCCGAACGACGCTGATCGCTGCGGGTGATACATTCCGCGCCGCGGCGATCGAGCAACTTCAGGTTTGGGGGGAACGTTCAGGAGCAGACGTCATCGCCCGCGAGCCCGGTGCCGATGCAGCAGGGCTTGCCTATGACGCGCTGGAGCGGGCGAGGTCCGAGCATGCCGATGTCCTGCTGATCGATACCGCCGGACGTCTTCACAATAAGTCCGACCTGATGGCGGAGCTGGCAAAGATTGTTCGCGTCATTGGCAAGGTCGACCCGTCGGCGCCGCATAGTGTTCTGCTCGTCCTGGATGCTACGACGGGACAGAACGCGTTGCGCCAGGTCGAAGTGTTTCAAGAGATCTGCAATGTCACCGGCATTGTGATGACCAAGCTCGATGGCACCGCGCGGGGTGGCGTTCTTGTCGCCGTGGCCGAAAAATTCGGACTGCCGATACACGCCATCGGCGTCGGCGAGGGTATTGAAGACTTGCGTTCGTTCGAGGCTGAAAACTTCGCTCAGGCCCTCGTGGGCCTTGCTTGACGGGTCTATGCCTGCCCCACCAACCTGGATTGTGTGAGTGGGGGCCGTCGAAAATCCCTACGGAATGATCTTGGCGTCGCGCAGCTCGTCGAACTGCTGCAGAAACATGTCCTTTGTGTCGATGAAATCGAGAAACCCGGCCTTGCGGGATTTCGTGGTGTCCATGCAGACATCCCAATCCGAGGCAAAGGCGTAGTCCCCGAACGACCAGTTCGCCGCCTTGTCGAACGGTGTAGGTGCCAGATCGAACTTTTCGACGATCTCGTTCCACAGGGGCTCCTTGTCCGCCATCATCATCGCAAGATTGATTTGTTGTGGCGGGCCCACCTCCATTCCGAAGTAGCCGGCTACGTGCTCCCACATGTAGTCCCAACGAAACACATCACCATTCGTGATGTTGAAGGCCTCATTCGCACAGTCCGGTGTCGTTGCTGCCCAAACCATCGATTTTCCAAGAATCTCGTAGTCGGTCACCTGGTATATCGTGTGAAAGGCTTCGGGTTTTCCCGGCCAACGCAGTGGAAGGCCGAGCTCTCTTGAAATAACGGCATAGACGGCCAGTACCGACGTGAGATTCAGTGGATTCCCGATGGAGAGGCCGCAGACGGCTTGGGGTCGGACGGCCGACCAACTCCAGGGCTGACCGGACTGAATCTCCCGAAGATAGTCCTCCTGACCGAAATAGAGGCTGGGTGGCATATGGCGAGGGTCATCTTCCCGCGAGGGCGTTTTGTACGGTCCCAGATGTCGCCCGTAGTACTTTGCGCCCTGCAGGATTTGAATGTGTTCGAGGTTGGGCGCATTCGCAAGCAACCCGTCCATCGTATTCTTGAACATCTCGGTATTGGGTTCCGCCGCCGCCTCCCAGGTGGGGAAATCCTTATACGCGGTGTAAAACGCGTGGGTGACGTGCGGGACATTGTTAAGGCCGGCTAGGCATTCGTCGCGGTTGGTCAGATCGACGGCGAGATGCTCGGCTCGTGTATCGAAGTTCGGAGGGTTGCGCATCACACCGATGATGTCCCAGTCATTGAGGCCGTCGAGGTGCCGCAGGAAGCCCCGACCGATGATTCCGCTGGCACCGAATACCAGCGCCACCTTTCGATCCGTCATGACAGCCCTTCTCCTTTCGTGTGCCTCACACACTCCCATCAGGGAATGACGCGATTGGCGCGCAGCTCGGCAAATTGATCGAGGAACATCTGCTCGGTGTCGATGAAGTCCAGGAACCCAAAGGTACGGCACTTCGTCATGTCTGACATCATGTCCCATTCGTTATTGAAGATGTACTGGGCGAACGGCCAGTGAGCCATGTCTTCGTAGGCATTGGGAACAAGGTCATGCTTTTTTACGATCTCGTCCCAAAGAGGTGCTTTGTCCGCCATCATCAACGGCAGATCGATGCGCTGCAGCGGGCCTGTTTCCATATCGAAGAACTCGGCGAACTTTGGCCACATGTTCTCGAACCGCACGTAGTCACCGTTGATTACGTTAAAGGCTTGATCGGCACATGCAGGGGTCGTGGCGGCCCACTCCATTGCCCGCGATAGAAGGCCCGCTTCGGTGGCCATATAGAGTGCGCTGTAGGTAATCGGGCTTCCCGGGAATCTTAGCGGGAGGCCGAGTTCCTTTGAGATTGTGGCATACACCGCAATGCACGAGACGAGGTTCATGGGAATGCCGACTGCATATCCGCAAACCGCGTGTGGGCGCACACAGGACCAGGACCAGCTTTTCCCTTCGGACGCTCGAATCAGATAATCCTGCTGGCTGAAATAGAAATTTGGCGGCATGTGACGGGGGTCACTTTCCTTGGCCGGCGACTTGAAGGGTCCCAGTTGAGATCCGTAGGCCTTGGTGCCCTGAAGCAGGCAGACATGCTGCAGATTCTGGGAAAGGGGTTCAATGACATCCATCGGATTCGCCAGCAGGGCGAGATTGGGTGCGTCCTGCTCCGCCCAGGTGGGACGGTCGGTGTAGCCTGCAAAAAACACATGTGTGATATGAGCCAGCTCACCCAGTTTGGACCGGCATTCTTCCGGGTCGCTGAGGTCGACGGAGATAAATGTTGCGTCCGACTCGTAATAGGGCTGGCGGCGCGATAATCCGATGACCTGCCAGTCCTCCCGGCTGTCGAGGTGTCTGATCATATTACCGCCGACGATGCCGGTGGCGCCGATTACAAGGGCAACTTTCTTCTCGGCCATGGCCGGAGTTCCTTTTTAACTTTCGGAAGCTGGCCGACTGTAGGCCAGTGATCCGGGAGGGGTCCACCAAAGGTGACGGCGACGGGGATGATAAACTACGCTGAGCGAGAATTGATCGGTGGGAAGCCCATGCCAGAAATCTCCACGCGTCACTTGATGACATTTCGCATCCAACCACCTGAGCCGCCGCTCGGGCCACTCGAATACGGAAACACGCCATTTGGCTTTCGCTGGGTGATGCCGGTGCCAGGCGGCACATTCACGGGCGACCGGCTACGGGGACGGATCGTGTTTGGCAGTGACTGGCTGATTCGGCGGCCGGACAATGCCACGGAACTCAATGTCAGGCTAACCATGGAGACCGACGACGGGCATCTCATCGGTATGCGTTATCGTGGATTGCGTCTCGGACCGGAAGATGTGCTCCAACGCCACCTCGATGGCGATGTTGTCGATGCCTCGGAATATTACTTTCGCATCGCACCATTCTTTGAGACGGCTTCAGACAAGTATGGATGGTTGAACACGATCATCGCCGTCGGCATCGGTGACCGGACAGAAGACGGACCCGGCTACGAGATTCACGAAATCCTCTAGACCGTTCAGTTAAGGTTGGATGCTGCCAGCTCCGCGAGGTCGAGCAGTACTTCGTCGCGATTGCGCCATGCCATCAACGACAAGCCGACCGGACACCAGCGGTGTTCCGCCAGGGGAAGATGGATCTGGGGAGTGCCAGTCAAGCTCGACGGGCTGGTCAGTGCCATATTAGTTTCGCGTGAGGTCTGAAGCTGCTCGGGTGGCGCACTTCGCATTGGCGGAATCGTGGCCGTGGGAAGACAGAGCACGACGTTTCCCTCAAGAAGCGACTCCATTCGAGCGCGAATTTTCTCACGTTTCTCCCGCGCGGGCGCCGTGAGCTCTTCGGTGATCGATGGTGCGGCGGCCATGCGCTCGGCCACTCCGCGGCCGAACTTCGGCTTTGTGCGCGTAACCCATTCCTCGTGTTGGGTCCAGATCTCACGAGCCTGAACGATCCGGAAAACCTCGAACCAGTCATCGAGGTTTTCGTCCGTTACGGTCACCGGCTCCGGGGTCAATCCGGTCGTCTCGGCGATGCGTGTCGCGAGAGGGCGCAAGAGTTCGGCGAGGGAAGCATCAAGCCGGTCGAACATGTCCTCCGCGACCAATATCTTGCTGGGCGTGAAGTTCTCTGCGGCGTCGTTAAGCAGGACCGTACCAAGTTGATTGAAAAGACGGGCATCCCGGGCAAACCAGCCCACCGTGTCGAGGCTGGAAGCCAATGGCGACACCATTTCAGGGGAGACCCGGTCATGCGTCGGGCGAATTCCGAACAATCCGCACCACGCGGCGGGTACGCGGACCGAGCCACCGCAATCAGTGCCGAGGGCAAAATCGACGAGGTTACCTGCCACGGCGGCAGCCGACCCACATGACGAGCCGCCCGTGAATCGCTCCTGAGCGCGGGGGTTGATTGGGGTTCCATAGTGGGCGTTTGAGCCCACGAGGCTGTAACACATTTCGTCGCAGATGGATTTGCCCACAAGATCGGCACCGGCGTCCAGCAGGGCCTGAACGGCGGGTGCGGTTAAAGTGGGAAGGGGATGTGTTTCCCGCCAACCCGGATTTCCATTGCTGGTGGGGTAGCCCGCGACGTCGAAGACATCTTTTGCGGCAAATGTCCGTCCACTCAGTGTCCCGCCAGGCGCGCCCGAGATATGAATGTCGACATCCGGCATGAAGGCGCCAAATTCATCTGTCATGACTTATCGCCTATCGACATGGGTCCGGTGATCCTTTTGCGATTGATCCGGCAGCCCGCGTGCCGGTATCGGCGTTCCCTTGATCCCGCTCGTCCGCCATACTGCTCATCACATCAATATCTTCTTTTGGGAACCCGGTCATATGGTGAATCCGAGGATACCGTTTCAATACTCTCCG
>MDTE01078820.1_pt1 | contig 19425 bp, 19 predicted proteins | sample 811231 | NCBI WGS metagenome assembly MDTE01 (sample SAMN05326651, study PRJNA326480) | marine metagenome | isolation source: seawater | place: Indian Ocean: Red Sea | collected 2010 | reverse complement strand
TGGCCGAAGTGTTGGAATGCGAGAATCCTGTCGCACTGGAGGATTACTTATTCTGTAAGTGATTAATTAAGCAGGATCGGTTATTTTCTCTGACATAAGATCATTAACGTGATTGGTATTTTATGAAAGGAACAACAATATGTTGAAAATTTTAGGGCGCAATAATTCATCCAACGTGCAGAAAGTGATCTGGGCCTGCGAAGAAATGGGGCTGACTTATGAACGTGAAGACATTGGGGGGCCGTTTGGGGGCAACCAGGAGCCGGAATACCTGGCGATGAACCCCAATGGTGTGGTTCCTACCATTGTCGATGATGGTTTCGTGTTGTGGGAGTCGAATGTGATCGTCCGTTACCTCAGTGACAAGCACCGCCCGAATGTGTTGTTGCCCGAGAACCCTTCTGAGAGAGCAATCGCAGAACAGTGGATGGATTGGCAACAGACAGCGGTAGGTCCGGCGATGGTGCCTGTTTTCTGGGGCCTGGTTCGCACGCCCATAGCAGAGCGCGATCAGGAGGCGATTAGCGCGGGCCGCGATCGGTATGAATTTTTTATGACCATGCTGGATAGTCGTTTAAGTGAGTCTGCCTACATTGCCGGTGAGCAGTTCTCCATGGGAGATATTCCCATCGGCATCATGGCTTACCGCTGGTTTGCGCTCGATATTGAACGCGCTGAGTTACCGCACCTGGCGCGTTGGTACGACAATCTCAGCCAGCGTGCTGCGTTCAGGAACCATATTATGATTGGGCTGACCTAACGGGCAAAAACCATACAGCAGCATGTTTTATCAGATACGTAAGTGGTGGCGAGGGCGTGCGGTACAACAACTGAATCGCGATGCGCGGGAAATTATTCGCCGCGATAGCGCGGCTTATACGGATCGGCACTTGACGACCATCGCCAATATGTTACGTACTTACCTGGCAGAGTTCGAAAGCTCTCCTCAAACTGCCAGCCGGCGCCGAGAGATTGCAATGCGGCTCAAGAGTCGACACCGGGAAGCAAGGCGACGGCATGACCAGGCTGTTCTTACCGCCGCCACTTTGGCCATTATCTACCGACGCGGGCTGGAAGCGGGTGAGTCAGCTGCTCCCGCATGTGAGGCAGTGCAGGTCTTTCTTGATCGTTATGCCGACAACGAGGACGTCACGGTAGGCGGGTAATAGTGTCTGTGGCTGCCCTCAGTTTAGAAGTCGTTGCGGGGCGCCAGCTAGCCAGGCAAGGATATTTTCTACCGCCTGTCCATAACCTTGTGCGTAGTTTTCACGCATTACGTAGCCGGTGTGCCCGGTCAGTACGGCGTTACGCGCTGTGCGCAACGGGTGACTGGTTGGCAGGGGTTCGACGGCGTAGACATCGAGGCCCGCGCCAGCGATGGTGCCACGTTGCAGTGCGTCCACCAGCGCGTCTTCCCCGACGATCGGGCCGCGCGAGGTGTTAACTAAATACGCGGAGGGTTTCATCAATGCGAGTTCCTTGGGCCCGATCAGGCCGCGAGTGCGCTCACTCAAAACAAGGTGAATACTGACGATATCCGATGTGGATAACAGTGTGTTGCGCTCAACCCAGGTGACACCGCATTCTTCGCAGCGTTCGGGGGTGAGGTTCTCGCTCCAGGCCTGAACGTTCATTCCAAATGCCAGCGCTACTTGTGCGACCTGTGCGCCGAGTTTTCCAAGCCCGAGAATTCCCAGGGTGTTATTTCGAAGACCGCTGGAGAAGCCTGCCTGCCAGCCCCCTTGGTGCATGGATTCATTTTCGAGTGGTATCTGTTTAACCAACGCAAGAATCAGCGCCCACGTGTGTTCGGCCGCTGGATAGCCGAGCATCTGTGTGCCGCAGACGTCGATCCCCTGTTCACGTGCGGCAACCATATCAATCGCAAGATTTCTCATGCCGGTGGTGACCAACAGCTTGAGTTTGGGCAGTCGCTTCAATAAGGCACTCGGGAACGGTGTGCGTTCGCGCATGATCACGATGACGTCGAAATCCAGCAACGCCTTGGCTACCGCATCAAGGTCGCCGAGATGTTGATCAAACGCGGTAATCGTCAGGCGATCTTCGACTACAGACCAGTCGGTTATCGACAGCGCAACCCGCTGGTAGTCATCCAGAATAGCGAGTTTCAAACGGCAGTATGCTTGATGGCGTTAGCGTGAACGCAGGCGTGGGTCCAGCACATCGCGTAATCCATCACCGAAAAGGTTGAATCCAAAGACCGCGATGGTAATGGCTAGCCCGGGGAAGATCGGAACCCACGGTGCACTCTCGGCATACTCCTCAGCGCCACCCTGCAACATCAGGCCCCAGGCTGGAGTGGGTTCTTGTACACCCATGCCCAGATAGGAAAGCGATGCTTCAAGCAGAATGGCTTGCCCGACAAAGGTGGTCAGCATAATGAGATAGGGCGCCATGACATTGGGCACCATGTGTCGCATGATAATGCGCGTATGGCTGAATCCGAGGGCCCGTGCCGCATCGACGTAGGGTATTTCTCGAATGGCCAGCGCACTCGATCGCACTACTCGAGCACACTGGGGGATGAATGGAATGGTGATCGCGATGATGACGTTTTCTGTGCCGGTGCCCAGTGTGGCTACAACGGCCAGTGCCAGTACGATGAGGGGAAACGCCATGATGACATCCACAATGCGTTGGAAGATGAGATCGAACAATCCCCCAAAATAAGCGCTGGCAACCCCCAGGATGAGTCCGGCAGTAGCGCCAATGAAGGCAGCGGTAAAGCCGACAAATAGCGCTGTTCGGGCCCCATAAATAATGCGAGTCAGGATATCCCGACCGAACATATCGGTGCCCAGCCAGTAGTCCGCACTGGGCGGTGTAAGCATATGCATGAAATCGGCGGCTTCTGGGTCATAGGGTGACAGCACGTCCGCAAAAATCGTGGCCACAATCATGATCAACACCACGAACCCACCGGCACTCGCCAGCGGTTGACGCCTGATGAGCCCAAGCGCTCTAACAATCCACATTGCTTTGGGTTCTTCGAGCATGTCAGTGGCGACAGAGGAGTTGAGCGAGGTCATGAGTCGATTAATTAGCCGTAACGAATCCGCGGGTCAAGCCACGCATAGAACAGGTCGACAACGAAGTTGGTCATTACTGCAATCACGACTACCAGCATCACCAGTTGCTGGGTCATGTTGAAATCCTGTGCGCCGACCGATTCGACAAAGAGGCGTCCAATGCCGTTGAGGTTAAATACCTGTTCGGTGACGACCAGGCCACCCATCAGGAAGGCGAATTCGATGCCGATGATCGTAAGGACGGGCAGCATGGCATTTTTCAGTGCATGCCGATTAATGATGATTTTCTCGATCATGCCCTTGGCTCGCGCGGTGCGGATGTAATCCTCGCGCAATACCTCTAGTAAGGCAGATCGAGTCATTCGAGTAGCAACTGCTGAGTAGCGGTAACCTGTCGCTACCGCGGGCCATATTAGCTGCGCCATATTAGCGCCTAGGTCCTCGAACGGAGAGACATAATAGATGGGTGGCATCCACGGTTCACCAAAAAAGTGTTGAGTACTAATCAAAAGACCCAGGATGATGAGTATGCCAAGCCAGAATGAAGGCATCGCAATGCCGGCGATACTGAATGTGCGAACTACATAATCGATCCAGGTGTCCTGCTTGATGGCTGAGATCGCACCCAGAGGAATCGCGATAATGATTGCGACAAGGGTTGCCATGATAGCGACCTGCAGTGACAGCTGAAAGCGCAGACCGATTTCTTCCGTAACCGGTTTGCCTGTCCACATGGAGTCACCAAGATCCCAGGTTACGTAGCCCGCGACGAAGTGATAAAACTGAACCAACAACGTTTTATTCAGCCCGAGCTTTTCCCGGCACAACTCAATCTCCGCTTCGTCTACATAGAGTCCTGTCCCGGCCAGGCGAATCTCGCACGGATCGCCAGGTATGATTCGTAACAGGCAAAAGACCAATATAGCCGCCCCGATCAGGGTGGGTATGATCAGTAATAGACGTTTGGTGATGTAACGGTGCAAGCGGGTTTCCTAAAAAAGCCGCCCGTCGCAAAGCGACGGGCGGCTGATTGACTTCAAACTACAGTGCTTTCAAGTGTACTACTTATCCAACCAGACGTTGTCCAGATGCTGGTTGAGGTAATGACTTGGTGCAATACTCCAACCCTTCACATACGAACGGTGTGGGTTGATTTTATACCACCACAAGGTGATGCTGCTGCCAGCATACTCGAGTGCTTTTTTCTCATAGACGCGCATAATTGCCCGCTGTTCCTTTTCCGTCTCGGCTTTCAACAGGGTCATATATAGGTCGTCGAGTTCCTTGTTTTCACATTGTGAGTAGTTGTTACCTGCGCTACACAGGGACTTGGTCACATCAGCGATTGGGTTAATCACAGACTGACAGTTAAAGTCGATTGAGACATCAAAATCGCGTTTCTTGCGCAAGGTTGCGTAGAACTGCGGTGATGGTTGCACACGTTGCTTGGGTTTAAAACCCACTTTGCGCCACTGATCAACGAGCCAGGTTCCAACCACTTTGTAGGGTTGGTCCACACCGCGGTTGTTGAATGAAAACTCAAGGCCTTCGGCACCGGCTTCTTTGAGCAGGGCACGGGCTTTGGCGCGACTGGCTTTGATATCCCGTGAGTAACCGATTAATCCTTCCAGTTCCTGTGCATTCGCCGCCAGCGGGTGATTGGGAAACACGATGCCACCCACCGTCTTTACGATCGCAATTTGCGAGAGATACTTGGAGCCTTCATAGCGGTCAACGGCAAGCGTTAACGCCTGGCGCACGCGAACATCATCAAAAGGCTTGTTCTTCGTATTGGCCGTTGCCATCAGGACACAGTTCCAGTCGGATTCCTGCACGGTGATTTTGTCACCCAGCGCTTTGACCAGATCGTCGCGCGCCTTGGGTGGAAAACCCCGAAATTCGATGCTGGCCCGGTCGCCTCGAATGGCGTCCAATCGAACTTTCATCTTTGGTGCGGAAATGGCTTTGAATCCATCCAGATAAGGTTTTCCCGCGTGGTGGTAGCCGTCATAGCGCACGCCGGCCACGTGTTGGCCAGGGATATGCTCGACAAACTTGTAAGCACCAGATCCATTGACGTTTTTCTTGTGCCACTCGTAGCCGTGGGTATCCAGATCTTTTTTGCTGTAGATAAAGTTAAACGGCGTTGCGACAGAAGGAATAAACGCGCCGGAGGGAAATTTCAGTGTGAATACGACGGTGTAATCGTCTGGTGCTGTGACCGAATCGACCATCATAAAGAAGGCTTTGCGTGAACTGGGGACGCCTTTGGGCGGAAATATAATCTTGTCAAAGGTGGCCTTGACGTCGTGCGCAGTGAGCGGTGTGCCGTCGTGGAACTTCACGTCCTTGCGAATCTTGAAGGTGTACTCGGTCCCGCCCTTTGCCCCGGTGGGTACGCTCCCTTCGCAGACATCGCACTGAAAGTCGGTGGGGTCAGACGGATTGCTGGGGTTGACCCTGATCAGCAGGCTGTAGAACGGCCTGATCGGATGAATCATCCCAAAAGTGGTTTCCTGGTGGCCATCATAGGATGGAATTTTGCTACCCACCACGAAGTTCAAGGTGCCACCCTTTTTGGGCGCGGCAACAGCAGAGGTTGCAGCACCTACCGCAAACGCCGCAACAGCGATAGCTGCTATGCCCCGTTTAATTAAACTGGGTTTCATTGGTATCGTCCTCCTTACTTTAGACTGGGTTTTGTAGGGGTAATTTGAACTATTTTTATCGTTAATGCACGTTTTTTACAGGGCTTTAGCGAAAGACCGCTGGGTGCGATGGCTTTGGGGGCCATTTGATTCATTTCCAGGCCCGTTCAGACCTGGTCGCAGGCGACCCAATGGCCGCTGACTGTCTCGCGGAATTCAGGCGTGGCGGTTTTGCAGCTGTCAACCGCGAGGGGGCAGCGTGGATGGAAGACGCAGCCGCTCGGTGGGTTAATCGGACTGGGTATTTCGCCCTTGATCACAGAATGGGCACGCTCAGCTTCCGCCTGCGGATCGGGAATCGGTACGGCATCAAGCAGTGCCCGCGTGTAAGGGTGCGTCGGGTTATCGAACAACTCGTTGCCTTCAGCGAGCTCCACCAGGTTGCCCAGATACATGACTGCCACACGATTAGATATATGGCGCACGACGCTGAGATCATGTGCAATGAACAGATAAGTCAGGTTGAATTGGTCGCGTAGATCCTCGAGCAGGTTGATGACCTGTGCCTGTATAGAGACGTCCAGCGCCGAAACCGCTTCGTCACAGATGATGAACTGCGGGTCGAGCGCTAGCGCGCGGGCGATTCCCACCCGCTGTCTTTGTCCGCCGCTCATCTCGTGCGGATAACGATCCGCAAACCTTGGATCGAGTCCGCAAATCGACAGAAGCTCACGAACCCGTTCTTTGCGTTTAATTTTGTCAGTGATGATCCCATGCACGCGCATCGGTTCATCAAGAATGCTGCCAATTTTCATGCGTGGATTCAGTGAACTGTAGGGATCCTGAAAGATCACCTGAATCTTCTCGCGCATGGGTACTAACTGTTTCTGGGATAACTGGGTCAGGTCGGTTCCTTCAAACAGTATTTCGCCTTCCGATGCTTTCTCTAACTGAAGGATGCATCGACCGATGGTTGTCTTGCCACAGCCAGATTCGCCAACGAGCCCAAGCGTTTCACCTTTTGCAATATCGAAAGAGACGCCGTCAACGGCTTTGACTTGGGCAACGGTAGTCTGAATCATGACCCCATCAGTAACCGGGAAGTGCATTTTCAGGTTGCGGACCTGGACAAAGGGTGTCGTGGCGTTTGTCATGCCGGTATCAGTCATGAAGCGTTCTTCAGTTCGTTGATTTCGTTAACTCGCCAGCACGCCGACACGTGTCCGCTGTCAACAGCTTCCAATGGTGGAAACTCCTGGCCACAGCGGTCTACCGCGAAGCGGCAGCGCGGCCTGAAGGCACAGCCCCCATCGAGCCGTGTCAAATCTGGTGGTTGCCCGTCGATGGGGATTAACCGAGTACCGCGCGGCTGGTCCATGCGAGGTACTGAGGCGAGTAGGCCCAGCGTATAGGGGTGGTGCGGGTGATGGTAGATCTGTTGTGCGCTGCCCATTTCGATGATTTTACCGGCATACATCACGTTGACTCGGTCTGCATAACGCGCAACAACGCCGAGGTTGTGTGTGATGACGACCAGCGCCACACCGAGGCGCTTGGTCAGATCTTTCATGAGTTCCAGAATTTGTGCCTGGATTGTCACATCTAGCGCCGTGGTCGGTTCGTCCGCGATGATTAACTTGGGTTCACAACTGAGGGCTAGCGCGATCATCACCCGTTGGCGCATACCGCCGCTCAGGTGATGCGGGAACTGCGAGAGTCGTCGCTTTGGTTCGGAAATGCCGACCATTTCGAGTAATTCTGCAGCGCGCTTGTGCGCCTGTGCCGGTGTTAACTCGAGGTGGTGTTGCATAGTTTCGGTAAGTTGCAGTCCGATCGACAGCACTGGATTGAGAGACGTCATGGGTTCTTGAAAGACCATGCTGATTTCTCGCCCACGAACGCGACGAATGTCGGCATCGTTCATTTCAAGCAGATTCTGGCCTCTAAAGTTAATGCTGCCACCAACAATTTTCCCTGGCGGCCACGGTACCAACCGAAGGACGGAAAGAGCGCTCACTGATTTTCCACAGCCCGACTCACCCACTACGGCTACCGTTTCACCCTCTTCGACATCGAAACTGACATTGTCGACGGCGCGCACTATTCCAGATGAAGTGAAGAACTGGGTAGTGAGATTGCGGACTTGTAAAAGTGTTGCCATGAGTGACGAGTTCAGTGTTTTGCCAAGAGTGATGTCGAGTTTAGGTGTTTAATCATCCGCCCATTTTTTTTCAAATTCCCAGATACGGGTAAAACCCATGAGTCGTGAGAAATCGTCAAAGTCGTGTAGCGGTGTAGTGAGATCACTGCTTGAGCCTGTGGTCTTGAGATGTCGGTAAGCCGATTCTACGGCGGCACCCATAGCGAGAAAACCAGTGCCAGGAAAGATAGCGATCTGATAGCCGATTTGCCGCAATTCATCGGCCGAGAGCACTGGCGTGCGACCGCCATCTACCATGTTGGCCAGCAAAGGCTTGTCGATAGCCCGACAAATTTTCTCCATTTCGTCGATCGATTCCGGGGCTTCGACGAACACCACATCTGCGCCCGCGTCAGCGAATGCCTGACCACGGCGGATTGCATCGTCGATACCATGCTCGGATCGCGCGTCGGTGCGGGCGATGATGATGAAGTCATCAGATTCACGGGCACTCGTGGCGACTCGTATCTTCGCCAGCATATCCTCTAAGGCAATGACTCGGCGCCTTGGAGTATGGCCGCACTTTTTGGGGTATTCCTGATCTTCCAGCTGGATACCACAGGCGCCTGCTCGTTCGTATCCGCGGACGGTGTGATCAACGTTAAGTAGGCCACCATACCCCGTGTCACCGTCGGCGATGAGCGGTGTCGATGTCGCCAACGCGATTTTTTCAACACGATCGACCATCTCGGTGTAACTCGCAAGCCCGGCATCGGGCAAGCCAAGGCTAGATGCAACCACACCATAACCGGTCATATAGATGGCAGGAAATTCGAACTGATCGGCGATACGGGCAGAGATCAGATCGAAGACACCGGGTGCTGTCATGAAGTCCCCGTTGCGAAGTCGGTTCGTTAGTGCGGTCGTTTTCTGGTTCATCGCGTGAGCTAGTTTTCGTTTAATCAATCAGGCCCGTAACCAGCTGTCACTATGTTCAGGGTGGATGGCTATGTGCATAGTGACAAATTAAGCTACTGTCCCGCAAGTTCTGGGATCCTGGTTCAATTGTAATGTCGAGACTGGTTTACAGGGCTTGCGTGTGTTTGTTGCAGTACATCGTAACAGCGACAAACCAAATCGCTGTGTCATGCGCCCAGCTTATCTTTCACAGCCTGGCCAATATTACCCGGTGTGTCCAACACTTCAGCACCGGCGGCTTCAAGTGCGGTGCGTTTCGAGGCGTAGGAGCCGCGGCTGCCCATGACGATGGCTCCAGCGTGGCCCATGCGTTTGCCTGGAGGTGAGGCGGCGCCAGCAATGAAGGAGACGATCGGCTTGGTCACTTGATGCGCGTACGTGGCCGCTTCCTCTTCCATGCTGCCCCCGATTTCACCAACGATGACGATGGCGTGGGTACCAGGGTCTTGATCAAGCATTGCTAACGCGTCCCGCGTGGTGGTGCCAATGATGGGGTCTCCCCCGATGCCAATAAATGCTGAAATGCCAAGGCCTGCTTCGACGATTTTCAGGCAGATCAACGTACCCAGGCTGCCACTTCGTGAAATGACGCCAACCGTGCCAGGGCGGAAGACACGCTCATTAAAAGCGGGCATGAAGCCGACAAAGTTCTTGCCGGGAGTTACCAGTCCAGCGGTGTTGGGCCCGATGACTTGGCAATGGGCTTCATTCGCCGCAGCGAGAAAGTACATGACGTCCTGTACGGGGACGTGTTCCGTTAGGCACACAATTTTTTTTATACCTGCGTTAATGGCATCGAGTACCGCGGATTTGACCCCTAGTGGTGGAATAAATAGCACCGTCGCATCGATTGGCGCTGCGTTGGTGGCATCGGTAGCCGAGGCGTAGACCGGAACGCCGCAGTGAATGATGCCTGCCTTTTTAGGGCTCACACCGGCGCAGATGCGGGTGCCGTACTCAATCATGCGTTCGCTCCAAAACGTACCCTGTTTGCCGGTCATCCCCTGAACCAGCACTTGATCCGCGCCGGCGATAATCATTGAGCGGCTTCCACGGCGGCTTTAACCGCATCATCCATCAGATCGTAGGGTTCCAGCTGTAGGCGCTCGCGCACCATCGCAATAGCTTCTGTTTCACCGGTGCCGTGAATCGTGAAAAAGACGGGTATTTTGGGGTTCAGTGTTTTCCATGCCTCAATGATGCCTTCTGTCATCACGTCGGTGCGGGCAAATGCACCGCAGAAGTTGACGAGTAGCGCTTTAATATTAGGGTGAGACAACACGAGTTCCAATGCCGCCTGTCCGAGGGTATAGGCTTCACCACCGATTTCAAGAAAATTCGCCGGCTCGCCACCGTAGTGCCTTACAGCGTCCATCGTGGTCATGGTGAGTCCCGCGCCGTTTGCCAGCACACCGACGTTGCCGGAAAATTCGATAAAGCGCAGCCCAAGCGCTTCGCCTCGCATTTCAAGTTCAGTCAGTTTTTCGGGTGTCCCTTTTGCACTGAGTTCATGCTGCCGTTTTATGCTTGAATCATCGAGCGTGAATTTGCAGTCGAGTGCCACTACGTTGTTGTCATGGGTAATCACCAACGGATTGATTTCCACCAGCTCGGCATCGTTGTTGATATAGACCTCGTAGAGGTTTAACAAGGTAGTGCACAGCAAGTCGACCGCGTCTGCGGGGACGGCAGGAGTGATCAGCAACTCAAGAATGTTACGGTCGATGCCGTTTCGAATGTCGATCGGAAGTTGCAACAGGTCATTCGGATGAGCCGCCGCGACGTCCTCAATGTCCATGCCGCCATGACGTGAAAATAACAATAAGGGGCCCTGAGATTGCTGATCATTGACAATGGCGGCGTACAGTTCATGCGCAATGGGTACTTTTGCTTCGACTAAGAGGGTTTCCACACAGTGACCGCCAATGTCCATGCCAAGGATGTCGGTGGCTGCCACGCGCGCACTGTCGCTATCGTCGACGGCACGAATCCCACCGGCTTTGCCGCGCTTGCCGGTTGGCACCTGCGCTTTAATCATGCAGGGACCCATGTCACTGGCGACAGTCGCGGCCTCGTCTGCTGTGCGCACCGAACGACTGGTGGGAACTGAAATGCCTGCGCCGGCAAGCAGAGGCTTGGCCACATATTCTTCAAATAACATCAGGTTACTTTCCGTATTTTTGCCAGTGCCTCTCGAAAAGGGCCGCTTCTGAAGGACGGTCCTCGGGCACTGTGTGAGCGAGATGGGTAATGTTGATGAAGTGACGGTAATTGAGATTTTCTGAAATACTGTTGCCGCCCCAGGTACCGCAGCCCATGCTGAGAGTGAAGTTAAGTCCGTTGTCAAAACTGCCACCGTTGCCAAACGTATGTGCCTGGTTCACGAGGACCCGTACCACGTCGATTTCCTCGGCCAGGCGACGCGCATGGTCAGCGGTTGTCGTGTGAATGCCGCAGGAATGGCCCTTGCCCTGGACTTCGAGGATGTTGGAAACCAAGTCGATGGCATGATCGAAGTCGCGTGCCCGATAGAGCGTCAAGACAAGGGATAGCTTCTCATCAGCAAAAGGGGAAGTGGCACTAAATTCAGACTCTTCCACCATGAAGAAGCGGGTCTCTGGCGCAGCGTCTTCAATGTGCGCACGTGCTGCGATGGCAGAGGCATCTTTGCAAATCACATTGCGATTGAGTTTCCCGTTTAGCCAGAGACAATCCTGAATGCGTTCGCGTTCCGTATTGTTCGCCAGATAGCCGCCGACACGTTGCAAGGCCGCGATCATGTCTGCGTAGACAGCATCCAAAACAACAAGCGAGTTCTCGGACGAACAAGAGGTCGCGTTATCAAATATCTTGGAGGCGCAGATTTTGAACGCAGCGTCGTCGAGGTCAGCGCTTTCATCGACCACAACGGGAACATTGCCAGCGCCAACCCCGATCGCTGGCGTGCCACTGCTATATGCACCGCGCACATTGTTTTGTGAGCCCGTCGCGACAATCAAGTCAGCCTGTTTCATCAGTGTTTTCGTCAGTTCCCGGGAGATCGGTTGCGGCAGTACCTGGACCAGGTCCACGGGCGCGCCAACCTGGGACAGTGCCTGACGCATCACATCGACGGTGGCCGAAGTTGCACTCCAGCCCCCCGGTGGCGGTGCGATGACAATCGCATTGCGCCCTTTGATCGCCATCATGGTTTTGTTGACTGGCGTCGCGGCAGGGTTAGTTGATGGTGTGATGGCTGCCACCACACCAACGGGCTTGGCATAACGGGCGATACCGCTTTTGGGGTCATCGTCGAGCAGGCCAACGGTGCGCACCCGCATCAGGTCGCGCAGGGTGCCAAAGGTTTTTCTTTGGTTCTTTATAATCTTGTCGGCGACATTACCGAGGCCGGTGTCCCGCACAGCGGTCTCGGCCAGGGCACGGGCATTGTCAGGGCAGTAGACGGACCACGCCAGCGCAGTTACCACTTCATCGACGCGCGCCTGGTCAGCATCCTTGAATGCCGCCATCGCGGCCCTTGCGCGATCGACCAGTGAGTTGATGATCGGATCTGTTTCGTTTATTGGGTGCGCGGGTTTCGGGGGCATGACGATGTTTCCTGCAGAGTGGGGTAATGTCGGTTGAGGCTAACCAACGGCATTGAAAGCAACCATACCGCGTTTTCCGATGTTGGAGAAAAACCAGGTCGCGCCACCATCCGATCGGTCGTTAGTAGGACACTCAGCGCCCCTGGCGAAGGTGGCGAATATTACATCGACGGCATTCGCGTGTCTCCACCCTTCCAGAGCCAAAACTGGAACTTACCTCAACCACGCGGTAGTCATGCAGGCGGATGGCACATAGAAGACGCCCAAGGGCGGGCGGGATCGGCACACCCTTGTGTTGTGTCTCAGGAGACCTTTCGGTCATACGATGACCTCGCTTGGCAGGCTGAATTGAGACCGATCACCCGCATGTTACTCCAAATTAAACGGATTGCCGGAAAGAGATCGTAGGAGGGGGTCAACGCACTTGAAAAACAGTGTTAGGGCTAGGTTTATGGTGGGGTCTTGGCAGGCTGATGGCGTTGGCCCAGCACGGCCAGCGTCACGATGGCGAGCAGAATCAATGCCCCGCCTGCCAGTGTGGTGACTGATGGCACTTCATCGGCGCCGAGCCAGGCCAAAATCGGCCCGACGATAACCTCGGTCAATGACAGCAAGGTCAGTTCCACCGCAGGCAGATATCTTGAACCGGCGGTATAGAGCATGAATCCAAGACCCACCTGGAAAACGCCCAGGCTGATGCTAAGTGACAGGTCTTTGGGTGTGAGGATCAGTGAGTCACCGTCCCATAGCATTCCCGTTAACGCGAAGAGCGTTGCAAAAAGACTGGCGAATAAAATTGCTGGTAGCATGTCGGTGGTTCGCCGCATCCGCAACGTAATGGTTAGTCCTGCCAATCCCAAGGCGGCCGCCAGCGCAAAGAGTTCGCCGAGGCCTCGGCCGATCGCAAGCTCGTTACCTGCCATGACAGCGAGGCCGAGCGCTGCCATGCCCATGGCCAGTGAGGTTGTCCAACCGATATGTTCACTTAGTAGTACACGGCCAAGCAATGCCGCGAAGAAGGGTGCGGCTGCCAGGATAAACAGCGCGTTTGCCACGCTGGTTTGATCGAGTGCAAGGATGTAGCCGGAAAAAGAGATCGACAGGCACAGCCCGCCGAGCACGCTCAGGCGCCCGGCACTTTGAAAAACACCGATCAGTCGTCCACGATATCGCACAACCAACCACAGAGCGATAAAGCAAAATAAAGAAAGTGAGCGGTAGAAAAGTACTTGCCAAGCCGTTGCCACTTCGATCCAACGGTAGACGAGGCCAGACAGGCTCCAGAAGATGCCGGCCATCAGCACCAGTGGTATACCGACCCGGCGGTTGGCGACTGGTTCGGTGACTGTTGTCGAGCCAGCCATTAATCGCTTAGGCGCCGCTCAGGCTTTTTCGATGAATTCGATAGTGATGCCGTCGGGATCTCGCAGGTATGCCACTCGGCTGCCGCGGTTCGGCCCCTGATCAATGGCGACAACCGGGCCGATGGGCTCTACCGAGTGGTCCCGCGCTGCCTTGATGGCTGCATCAATATCGTCGACATCGTAGGCAATGTGGCTGAAGCCGGTATCGCACGGTTGTGGCCGTACGCTGCTGCGCGTTTCAGGTTTTATGTACTCGATGAGTTCGATACTGTGACCGGGGCCACGCACATAAGCGATGAGCACCTCCGCTCCCTCAACACCTGTGATAGCTTGAATCAAAGACGGGCTGCGCGGTCCCTTGGAGGTCACCTCGAACCCCAACGCGTCTCGAAAAAAGGCGAGGCTTCGGTCAATATCCGATACCGTGAAACTGGTGTGGTTAGTCGCGATGACTTTAAAAGTGGTCATGGATCGGCGCTCCTTATGGTGGCCTGGCGGATGATGGCACGGCCGGCGCTAGTGATCCAGAATTAATCACGGTCTCGCATAAACGGCTTGTCTGACAGGGCCATGGGGCCTATTCTGATGGTCTATCAATTAGAGCGTTCGGTGATTCAAGGCGGCAGTTTGCGTGAGTTGACTGAGCGTCATCATATGGAGGTCATAACAAATGCCAGCAAACATCGAGACTATCCCAGCGCGCCGCGGTACAGCGGTGCACATCACCAAGGGTCAGTCGGTCAAGGTGATCAATACACACGGCGAACAAGTTGTCGATACTTGGGCATTTAATACCGTTGACGTTAACGAGTTTATGTCAATGGAGGCTACCCGCGCCACGCTCCTAAAGATGCGCCCCGCTGTCGGGGACAGTCTTTATACCAATCGTCGCCGGGCGATTCTGACTGTCGTTGAAGATACCTCGCCGGGTGTGCACGACATGCTAATGGCGGCTTGCGATAACGAGCGCTATGGTCTTTTGGGTTGCACCGAGTACCACGACAATTGCTCGGACAACCTTCGCTCTGGAACGAAGGCGGTTGGAGTCGAGGTGCCCACAGTGCCCTCGCCATTGAATCTTTTTATGAATATTCCATGGACGGCCAGTGGCGAGTTGGCTTTCGCAGCACCTGTGACCGCGCCTGGGGATTACATTGTGCTACGTGCGGAGATGGATGCGGTGGTCGCGTTTTCTGCCTGTCCTCAGGATATCCTGCCGATCAACGGGAAGCACACGCCACCAACAGAAGCGCATTACGAGGTCATCACCTAGCGGATTGTGCCTGTTTAGTGTCAGGCGATGGGGCCACCTGGAGTGAATAGAATCTTGCCGCTGCGTTCTCCGCGGCCCGCATGCGCCAGCGCAGTTTTGACTTCGTCCAATCCATACGTTGCTTCAACCGGCGCTGAGATGGTTCCATCCATAATTAACGAGGTGACTTCGGTGAAGATCGCTTCGATGGCTTGGCGTGTTGCTTTGCTGAGGTGATTGGCTAACCAGAATCCTCTCAGCGTAATATCTCGAACGACTGTTTCGGTTGGTGTAATCATGCACGGGTCCCCGCTAAGAAATCCGTAGTTGACCACAGTGCCGCCCATTGAAAGGCTTTGGGCAAGATGCAGGCAGGCAGTTCCGCCAATGGCATCCAGGGCGAGCGGCAAGTTGGCGTCACCAATATGGGACCGCACCTTTTCGGCCAGATGCTCATCGTCTACGAGAACCAGATCGGCGCCCAATCCGGTGACGGTGGTAACGGCTGACTGGCGTCGAACTACGTTGACCGTATGGATGCCGCGTGCACGAGCCAGCCGAATGACGTGGTAGCCAACCGCAGAATTGGATGCGTTTTGAATGACCCAGTCACCGGGCGCAAGGTCGATGTAGTTACTGAGCATCAGCATGGCAGTCGGTGGGTTGACCTTCATCATTGCGGCCTGAAGCGGGTCGATGTTCTGATCAATGGCAATGACGTTGTTCGCCGCTGTGCAGATTGTTTCTGTCCAATTGGTTCGTCCCAGCAACAAGACACGTTGCCCGGCATCGAGATGATCGACGTCGTTGCCGATTGCGGTCACTCGACCGACGCCTTCAATGCCAAGTGGGGCCGGTAGTTGTTTCGGCCCGGGGTAACGACCTTCGATAAGAAGAAGATCAGCGGGGTTAATTGAACAGGCTTCAACGTCTACGACAACCTCGCCTGGGCCTGGTGCGCTGGGTTCGGCTACTTCTATGCAGTAACAGACTTCGTGGGGTGGGCCGTAGCGATCAAATTCAATGGCTTTCATGTCATGCTCCATCTAAAAACAGTTGGCCGATGTGCTATGACGGCCCGTCATTATCAATTCATCTTACGCGATTCGATCCCAGATAGGTTATCGGTTTCAATTGGGTGTAAAAACGTATTCGCTCTAGTGACCTTGTGGCATCGACACACTAGAATGAGTTACCGAACTAGTGGACCGTCTAAGCGGCGGGGGCGAAAGGAGGGGCCAATGAAGCTATCCCAGGAGCAAGTGGCACATTTCGACCAGGAAGGTTTTCTTTTTTTTCCGGACTGGTTCTCGAGCGATGAAGCCAATCTCTTGTTGGAAGAGGCCGCGCTGGTGTACGGGCTTGAGAGAAAAGAGGTTTTTCGGGAAACCAGTGGTGTTGCCCGCACTGCGTTTGCTGCACACACCTACAATGAGGCCTTCTCTCGTTTGGGACGGCATCCGCGTTTGATTGCGCCAGTTGTCCAGATTCTTGGCGAAGCGGTTTACATGCACCAGTACAAGGTTAACGCGAAGGCTGCTTTTGATGGCGAAGTGTGGCAGTGGCACCAGGACTTTGGCACTTGGCACCGCGATGACGAGATGCCGGAACCGCGCGCGATGAACATCGCCGTCTTCCTGGATGATGTGACACCGGCGAACGGGCCGCTGCTATTTATACCGCGTAGTCACAAGCGTGGAACCCTGCCGGCGGGGCATGACATTGAGACGACATCCTACCCGCTGTGGACGCTCGATCGTGATGTGGTGTCAGAGTTGGCGTGTGCCGGCGGTATCGAAGCGCCAGTCGGTAAGGCAGGTGGCGTAGTGATGTTCAACAGTAACCTGGTCCACGCGAGTCCCCCCAATATCAGTCCGTTTGGGCGGACTATTGTTTACTTAAGTTTGTGTGCGGTCTCAAATCACATTCGTCGTTATCACAGGGCAGAATACATCGCTCACCGCGATTTCACGCCGATAGAGCCATTGGCGGACGATTGCCTAATGGAGTTGGTAGCGGAGCGACAGTTGGACGAAGCGTCCTAAACGCTCCATAACAGACTTAGTCGATTGTTGGGGTGTGGTTCAGGGCGAGATCGAATAAATCAAAGTTGCGCAAGGTCTCATGTGGGGCCTTGTCGATGGGTTGACTGAGAATCAATGGCACGAGCTGTTCTGAAATGCCGCCGTGGGAGCGCAGAGGAACTTCAAGGCCGCTCAGGTCGTGAGCATCTGAGGAAGTACCGATGACTTGATGCTGCTTGGAGATGATGTTCAGGTCCCCAATCCGATCCACAGGCAGTTCGAAGCGCTGCGCCGCCTCGACAGCGGTAAGAACCAACTCAATACCCGGTAGTTCTCGAATGGCGGCCGCGATGTGCGCGTCGTTTGGTGATGAACAATAGACTGAGGCAAAAGAGCCTAGGGCACCGTGGTGGACGACATAGGGATCGGTGATGGGAAGAATCACTTTGCAGATATCTACGCCAAAGCGTTCATCCAGGAAGGACTGAAGATAGATGACATCGGGAGTGCCATCGGCCCTGTGCTTGGCATTCATGCCGTGGTCAGCTGTCAGCGCGACGATTGCACCAAAGGCCTCGAGCTGTGCCCAGTAGTCGTCCATCATTGCGTAGAAAGCATTGGCACCATCACTACCGGGCGGGTGTTTGTGCTGGATGTAATCCGTGGTTGAGAGATACAACACATCGGGTGCCACCGTTTCCATGAGCATCACGCCGGCGGCGAAAACAAACTCGGAGAGATCTGCGCTGTAAACCGACGGCACCGGGCGACCCAGCCGTTGAGTGACTCGATCGATACCGTTTTCCTCATAAGTGGCTTGATCAGCGTGCTCTGCAGAGAAGCACACGCTTCCTGTGTTGCCAAAAGTCAGGCCGGCTCCAAGCAACCGTCGTAGTTTGTCCTTCGCGGTAACAACACCAATACGCAGGCCACTCTTCTGAAATGCTTCAAACAGTGTCTGTGCACGCAGTAGTTCAGGTGCATTCATCATGACTTCACGTTCGTGCATGCGATCATAGAAATAGTTTCCACAGATGCCATGCACAGCTGGGGGTGCGCCGGTAACGATGGATAAATTATTCGGGTTGGTAAAACTTGGGATAACACAGTTGACTCGAAGGTCTGTGCCACCACCGCCCACGATCCGCTCAGTCCACGGCATGACGCCGGCGGCGACGGCCTCTTCGATGTAGGCAGGCTCGGAGCCGTCGACGCAAATAGCTACCACCGGTCGGGTGGGCATTTGGTAATCACGATTGTTGACGGTAACGGTCATGGCTTTTGGGTTTGTCATTAACTCGTTAATGATGCCGTCCAGCGATTGAGTGCGGTGCGCGCTTCGTCTTCCGTACCCACCGCGTCGTCGTGGTCACTTTTTTTTGCCGTGAGCTCAATCACGTAACCGTTGGGGTCACGAAAATAAATAGAGTTGATGAACCGGTGGTCGGAGATACCGCGAGTCTCGATACCTGCCGCCTTGCCTTTGTCGAACATCGAGTGCAGTGTCTCGGAGTCGACCTCAAGCGCGATGTGCAGGTCGAAATCATGTTGCGCCTTGAATTCGAACGACGAGCCCGGGACTTCAAAAAAGGCCAGAAATGACCCATCCGCCATGCGATAAAAAGAATGCAGCGCTCGAATCTCGCGTTCCGTCTTGGTTTGTCTGATTTCAAATGCATTGGCGAGCGGAAGACCGAGAAAATCCTCATAGAAACAGCGGGTCTCTTCCGAATTACGACAACGGTATGCGTTGTGGTGTAGGCCTTTAATCATCAGCTTCTCCAGAGAAGGTGTGGATCGAGCGGATACTCGGCTCTCTTATGTATCAAATATCTTACCGCCTGTGGCTTGTAGCGGGTGTCAATTGGTCGGCTTAGAGCGCCAGCCCTGCAAAGTGGCCACTCTGGATTGCCGCCATCAGGTGTCGTGGTGACTGACAGTCACCCACGCGTTGCAGTTCGACGCGTGATGAGAGCTCCAAACCCAGTGGCTCTATTACCCGTCGCGGGGTGGCGTAGATCACTTCATCAACCGCTGCGAATTCACATTCTTGGTCGGTAAATACGTTGCGGATTGTGACTGTTCCTCGCTGAAAATTGATCAGGTCATGGCCAGTTACGATCTCGACTCGAGCTTGGTGGAGCCGGCGGTGAACGCCAATCGCGCTGCAGTAATTTACGTTCTGAGCAATGTGTGTGCGCGGCGTTACCAGAATAACGTGATCGGCTTGTTGAGCCAATAAATCGACTATGGCGTAAGCGCTAACGCTGTGGTCCATGTCGAAGAAAAGAATGCGTTTTTGCCGCACCACAGTGCCAAGTCGAACGATGTATGCATCGGCGGCGGTGAGGGTATCGGCATCGGCTGCAAGGGAGGGTGGTA
>MDTE01056367.1_pt1 | contig 19426 bp, 14 predicted proteins | sample 811231 | NCBI WGS metagenome assembly MDTE01 (sample SAMN05326651, study PRJNA326480) | marine metagenome | isolation source: seawater | place: Indian Ocean: Red Sea | collected 2010 | reverse complement strand
GTTTTGGAAGTCATAATATTAAAATATACATTTTGATACAATTTCTAGCAAGATAAGAAACAGTATTTGTTTTTTTTCTCAAATTGGCATTTTTTACGGTGTTTTATAAAAGAATTTAAAAAAAATGGATGATATTTTAATTGTTGGTTCTATAGGGCTCGATACAATAGAGACATCTTATGGAAAAAGAGATGACTTATTAGGTGGTTCAGCAACGTATGCTTCAATTAGCGCTGGCAGATTTTGTCCTGTGAATTTGGTGGGTGTTATTGGTGATGATTTTCCAAGCGAAGGAAAACTTATATTTAAAAATTATTGTAATAATATTGATGATTTAAAAGTAAAAAAAGGACGGACTTTCCGCTGGGGTGGCCGATATCATAAAAACAATGATGACAGAGATACGCTGTTTACAGAATTAGGTGTGTTTGAGAATTTCAAGCCTCAATTATCATCAGTAAATAAAAATATAAAATGGGTTTTTTTAGCTAATATTCATCCTATGTTGCAGCTCGATGTATTACGCCAATGTAGCTCTAACCCTAAGATAATCATGGACACCATGAATCTCTGGATTAATACAACTTATGATGAATTGATATCAGTAATTAATTGTGCAGATATTCTTTTGATTAATGAGTCTGAACTTATTGAGCTTACAGGATACCAGGATTTAGAAAAAGGTGCAAGAAAAATTATTGATATGGGACCTGAAAATATTGTAGTCAAATGTGGTAGCAAGGGGTCAATTTCTTATTCAAATGATAGTGTAATATCGGTAAATGTTGTGCCTAACTGCAAAGTTGTCGATCCTACGGGTGCAGGAGATACATTTGGCGCAGGCTTAATTAGTGGCCTTGTGGAGGGTCTAGATATTTTTAATTCAATGGTTCGAGGAACAGTAATGGCATCATTTTGTATTGAAGATTTTGGTATTGAGGCTATGTTAAATTTAAAAGAAGATGAATACTTGAAGAGAATTAAATTAATTACAACTACTTGAAAAACTTTGGAGCATAAGTTTAAGTTTTACAATTAATTATAAGGGTAGTAAGGTGAAAACGATTAAAAAAATCAATTTTTATTTTTTGTTATTAGTTTTAATAATTATTTCTTGCTCGAGTCAGGAGTATACTACAGCTAAGCTAGCTATTCAACAGCAAGATTATGTTAAGGCTGAAGAATGGTTACCTAAAGCAATGGCAGTTGAGCCAGATAACCCGGAAATTCCCATTGTAATGGCAGTAGAGATACATGCTAAAAATGGAGATTGGACCAAAATGATTGAACTATTTAATAAATCATTGGTCTTAGACTCAAACAAAGTTATTGAGGTTCGTTCATCATTTAAATCAGTAAAAGAAACAGTAAACAACTACAAAGAATATTATTGGGCGAATGAGTTTAATTCTGGAGTCGAAAAATTCAAATTGATTAATAATGACCCCGATAACAAAAAGAAATATTTAAATGAAGCAATTAGTCATTTTGAAAATGCATCTTTGATTAATCCTAATGATGCGAATACTCATTCTACTCTTTCAAAATGTTACTTTGATTTAGGAGAAAAAGATTTAGCAAAAAAATCTGCATTAAAATCGGTAGAAGTTTCACCAGAGAGTTTTGATGCAAATTTTGCCGCTGGGCAGATTTTATTGAGGATAGGTGCAGATCCTAATGAGGTCTTAGTTTTATATCAAAAGGCTGTAGATATTGATGGATCAAATAGTAAAGCCTTGCGTGAACTTGCGTCTATTCATTATGACATGGGCAATAAGCAACTTTCTATTCAAGTATTTAAAAATGCAATCGAAAATGAAACCGATAAGATAATTAAAGCAGATTTGTATTACAATATGGGAGTAATTCATAATCAGATGAAGAATCATGATGCAGCGGAGAAAGCGTTTGACGAGGCATTGTTTTTAAATGAAGATGATTTTGAAGCAGCCCTAGGGATGGCAGTTTCTTACGAAGGACTAGGTGATAACTATATGGACGCAACAAATGGGTTTTCTAAAAATTTAGAAAAAGCAGCTAGGTGGTATAGAAAAGCAGAAAAAAGTATAAAATCTGTTATGATGGTTGATATTGATAATACTGAAAAATACAAAAAAACGCTTGAGCTGTTGCGTTATAAAAGAGAGATTGCTGAAACAAGCGATTCTTAAAAGTGTTATCCTAATTTTTTTCTTTTATTTAGATATTCTGTTATTCCTATATCAAGATTTTCATCCGTATAAATACTGATATAGTCTATACGTTGTTGACGGCATTCTTTGCGATAAAAATTTTGTAAATCTTTAATAAGGTTTTTATAGTCAGACTTAAAATGCCATGGTTCCGTTGTAATTTCTTCACCGGTTTCCATATCTAGAAATTTTGTTCTTTTGTTAAAGTTAAATTCTATTTCGTTTCTATCCAATATTTGAATTACGATTAGCTCTTGGTTATTATGTCTGAAATGTTTCAATCCAGAAATTATATTACTAGGGTCATCAAATAAATCGGAAATTAGAATTACAAGGCCTCGTTTTTTGATTCTTTCTGCCATTTTGTGTAAAACGGGTTCTATTTTGGTATCTAGACCTGTGGATTCATCATCAAGGCGAGATAAAATAGCATTTAAATGATTAGGGTTAGATTTAGGAGGGATGAAAGTTTTAATTTTTTCATCAAATCTAACTAGTCCAGTAGCATCCTGTTGGTTAATCATTAAATAGCTTAACGCAGCTGCCAAATAGTTTGCATATTGTAATTTTGTTACTCCACCGCTTGAATATTTCATCGAATTGCTTGTATCAAGAATTAGATGGCAGCGTAGATTAGTTTCTTCTTCATATCTTTTTATATAAAGACGATCAGTTTTCCCGTATAAGCGCCAATCGATATGACGAATTTCATCACCAGGGTTGTAAGACCGGTGTTCTGCAAACTCAACACTAAATCCATGGTAAGGGCTACGATGATTACCAATTATATAGCCTTCAACAACTAACCTTGCCCTAAGTGACATAGTATTTAATAATGCTACTGTCTCAGGTTTTAAAAACTTTCTTTTATTTTTTTCAATATCCAAAATTATTCTTTTATATGATCAAGTAATTGATTGAGGATATCATCAACTTTCATTCCTTCAGCTTCAGCATTAAAATTAGGTAGAACACGATGTCGAAGAACCGGTAATGCAAGCTTTCGAATATCATCAATATCTGGAGTCGGTCTTGCGTCAAGAATTGCCCGAGCTTTAGCTCCTAATACTAGATATTGAGAGGCTCGTGGACCAGCGCCCCAATCAATCCATTCCTTTATAAAATTTGGGGCATTTGGGTTAGATGTCCTTGTTGATGAAACTAGACGAACAGCATACTCAACCACATTATCTGCTATCGGAACATTTCGAACCAGTTCTTGATAAATCCTAACATCATTAATCGACATTACTTTGCCCAAATTAGCTGGTTCATTTGTGGTGGTTTTTTGGACAATTGAAACTTCCTCTATAGTATCTGGATAATCAATTTTCAAATTAAACATGAACCTATCTAACTGGGCTTCAGGCAATGGATAGGTTCCCTCTTGTTCGATGGGGTTTTGGGTAGCCATCACAAAGAAAGGTTCATCCAGATCATAAGTTTGACCACCGGCAGTTACTCTGTGTTCTTGCATTGCCTCTAATAATGCTGATTGTGTTTTAGGAGGAGTTCTATTTATTTCATCTGCAAGAATGATATTTCCAAATATTGGACCTTTATAAAATCTAAATTTTCTTTGATCGGTCTCTGGATCTACATCTATTAATTCAGTTCCTGTTATATCGCTTGGCATAAGATCTGGAGTAAATTGAATGCGTTTAAAAGACAAATCTAAAACGTCTGCTAATGATTTAATTAACAAAGTTTTAGCTAAGCCCGGAACTCCAACAAGCAATGTATGCCCACTGGAAAGAAGGGCAATTAGCATGTGATCAAGAACTTCTTTTTGTCCTATAATTGATTTTCCTATTTCTTCATAGAAATGATTTCTTGAAGCGGCTAGTTTTTTTAATAATTCTAAATCTTTTTTATTATCATTCATACTTATATTTTTTTATGGATTATTTACTTGTTAATCTTGAAGCTAGGCTTGATTCAACTAAAATAAAGAAAACTAGCCTAAACTTATTTAGTTAAAGTTAATTGAATTTAGCATTTGATGACGACAAATAAGATGAGAAATTAAGCTATATGTGTAAAACAGCAAATTTAGAAAATAGTGTTTTAATTGGAAAAACAAATGAAGAATTAGAGTCTCTTGTTTTAAAACTTGGTGAGAAACCATTTCGTGGTCGACAATTATTTGATTGGCTATACCGTCAAAAAATACATAATTTAGAAAAAATGACAGATTTGCCTAAATTATTCAGAGATACTTTGCAAAAGGGTTGGACTGTTCACCCTCTCGAAGAAGTAAACAAGATTATAAGCAAAACACAAAACACAAAGAAATTTGTATTCCAAAGACTTGATGGAAAACAAATAGAATCTGTACTAATTAAAAAAAATAATAGGACTACGGTTTGTCTATCAACACAGGTAGGTTGTTCTTTGGACTGTGGTTTTTGTGCAACAGCAAAAATGGGATTTAATGGTAATCTTTCTGTTGGTGAGATATTAGATCAGTATCTAAGATTAGAAAGAATTAGTCTGGATCCAATCACAAATATTGTATTTATGGGTATGGGAGAACCATTTTCAAACTATACAAATACAATTAATGCTGCAAAAATGTTGAATGATTCAAACGGTATAAACTTAGGTGCTGGTAGAATCACCATTTCTACTGTGGGAATTATACCAAAAATAAAAAAATTCACTGATGACAGAGAGCCGTATAAGCTTGCTGTTAGTTTAAATGCGACTACCCAGAAACAAAGAGAAAAAATTATGCCGATAACCAAGGTGTATTTATTAAGAGATTTATTAGAAATTTCTAACTATTACACAAGGATTAGTGGGAAATATATTACTTTTGAATATGTCTTATTAAACAATTTTAATGATACAGAAGAGGATGCGATGCGTTTGCTTTCTATTCTTAGAAATATAAAGTGTAAATTAAATTTGATTCCCTATAATGAAGTAGATGGTATGTATACTCGTCCAAATGGGGATAAAATAAAATTATTTTTATCTTTTCTGAAAAATGCTGACTTTCCTATAACTGTTCGATGGAGTAAAGGAACCAAAATAGCAGCTGGATGTGGCCAATTAGCATCAAAAGGACTTAATTAAAACACGCGGAGGAGCAAATTTGAATATTAGATCTGATGTAAATATAATTCATGAAAAAATAATTAATTGGAGAAGAGACTTTCACCAGTATCCAGAACTAGGTTTCCAAGAACACCGTACTTCAGCTAAGATAATTGAGATATTGGAAGGAATGGGTGTAGAACCAAAATCGGGAGTTGGAAAAACAGGTTTGACAGCAGATATGGTTTTTGGTGAAGGACCGGTAATTGCTTTGCGTGCTGATATGGATGCATTACCAATTCAAGAAACAAGTGATTTAAAATTTTCATCAAAAAATCCTGGTGTAATGCATGCCTGTGGTCATGATGGACACATGGCAATGTTATTAGGAGCTGCTCAGCTACTTTCTAAAACTAAAAGCAAATTTAGAGGTACTGTTAGATTGATTTTTCAACCCGCAGAAGAAGGTGGTGGCGGTGCTAGGTATATGATTAAAGATGGCTGTCTAAAAGATGTTAAAGAAATTTATGGTATTCATATTTGGAACTACCAACCACTTGGAGAAATTGGTATAAAAGAAGGGCCTGTTTTGGCGGCTGCAGATGAATTTGATATTATTATAGAGGGTAAAGGGGGCCATGGAGCTGCACCCCAAGGTACTATTGATTCTATTGTTGTTTCGAGTCAGCTGATTAATTCTATCCAAACAATTATTAGTAGAAATACTAATCCTCTAGAAAGCGCTGTAGTTACGATTGGTAAAATCAGAGGTGGTGATAACCATAATATAATAGCGGATAAAGTAAAACTCACAGGAACAGTAAGGGCATATACAGAAAAAAACAGAGCAATGGTCAAAGAAAGGTTAAATCAAATTATCGATGGAATTTCAAAGATGTCTGGCGCAAAAATTTTATTAAAATATCATGATGGTTACCCGCCTACAATAAACCATGAATTACCCACAAAAAAAGTACTACATGCTGCACAAAAAGTAGTAGGAGATAAAGCAGGGCCGCTTTATCTATCTATGGGGGGTGAGGATTTTTCTTATTATCTGAAGAAAATACCTGGTTGCTTTTTCTTTGTGGGTTCTGCGCCAAATAAAGATAAAGTGTTCGAAACACCACACCATTGTTCTCATTTTACAATGGATGAAAATGCTCTACTAGTTGGGACATCAGTTTATATGAATTTGTTAGATGATATATTAGGTCTAAACTAATAACTAATCGCAGAGCCATCTGTACGTACATCAGCAGCACCATAGAAAGAATCCTCATTAATTAAAATTGCATTTACTTCACCTATGTAGCCACTTCTATATATAGAGATGTTGTGGCCTCTTTTTTTTAGATTATTTATAATATCTTTTGGGAAACTTTTTGGTTCTATCATTATCATATCGGGGAGCCATTGACTATGAAACCTTGGGGAAGAAACAGCTTCTTGAATATTCATCCCGAATATGGTTGTATTTAAAATTACTTGCATTACAGATGTGATTATTGTTGAACCACCAGGTGACCCCAGAATGATGAAAGGAGAGCCATTCCTAATTACTATTGTGGGAGTCATAGAGCTTAGTGGCCTTTTATTTGCCTCTATTGAATTTGCTTCATTTCCAACAAGACCGTAATAATTTGGTGTCCCGGGTTTTGAAACAAAATCATCCATTTCATTATTTAAAAAAAACCCAGCCCCTCTGACAACAATACCACTACCAAAATTTGTATTTAATGTAGTTGTTACACTGATAGCATTACCGGATCGGTCAATTATAGAATAGTGTGTGGTCTCTGTATTTTCTTTTTTATAGGGATCTCCAGAAAAGACATCTTTACTTTTAGAAGCAAGGGAAAAGGAAATATCTTTTATTCTGTTATTTGCATAATTTTTTGATGTTAGCATCTCAACTGGTACAGACCAAAAATCTGGGTCTCCCATATGTTCAGATCTATCTGCATATGCTCGTCTTTCAACCTCTGTAAGCAAATGGATATAGTCCGATGAATTCCAACCTATCGTATCAAGATTAAATTTTTCTAACATATTCAACATATTGATCAGTAAAACACCACCTGAACTTGGTGGTCCCATTGATATGATTTTATAATTATGAAATAAACCTATAACAGGTTTTCTATAACTTGAGCTGTAATTATTTAAATCCTCATATGAAATTAACCCATTACCTCTTTCCATTTCATCTACGATTAGATTTGCGGTATGTTTTTTATAAAATTCACTAAGCCCATTTTTTCTTATTCTTCTTAAAGTGTTTGCAAGATCATTTTGAATGATTTTATCGCCAGCTTTCCAAGAGCGGTTATTTTTTTTGATAAATATATTTTTTGCGGCATCATTATTTTCAAATAAATCACGATAACTGTTGAAAAGATTCGCTTTTTCCTGAGTAAGAATAAAACCTTTTGATGAAAGTTTTATAGCTGGGGCAAGGATTTGACCTAGATTTAATTTACCAGAGCCTTGATCTTTTAGAGCTGTTAATAAGCCGCAAACGGTACCGGGGACACCGCTAGCTGCATGGTTATACAAAGACATAAAAGGAACTATATTCCTTTCAGAATCTAAAAACATGTCTTTTTTAGCTTTTCCTGGAGCTTTTTCTCGAAAATCTAGGCTGAAATTACTTCCGTCATTCATTACACCAACCATGAACCCACCACCACCTAAATTACCGGCGTTTGGTAATGTTACCGCTAGTGCAAAACCAGTTGCTACTGCAGCATCAACAGCATTCCCGCCTTTTTTTAGTATTTCTATCCCTGCTAAAGATGCATACTCGCAAGATGAAACCACCATTCCGTTTTCACCATGTACCGGTTCGGAACTAGCACCATAAAGTGTTATTTGAATTAAAAGTTGAATTAAAATAAAATTTTTTACTAAATGCATGGAGTTTAGTTATTTAAGAAATATTTTTTTTCATTTCTGTAATTAATCTATCTATAGAAATTCTATTTTGATCTTGAGTATCCCTATCGCGAAGTGTGACCGTATTATCCTCTAATGTCTTATGATCAATTGTTATTCCATAGGGAGTCCCAGCTTCATCTTGCCTATAGTATCTTTTACCGATTGAACCTTGTTGATCAAAAATAACTTTAAAATGGGGTTTTAATAAATCCAATATTGATTTTGCTTTTTCTGGCAGACCATCTTTCTTTACAAGTGGGCATATTACAGCCTTAGTAGGCGCTAATCGAGGATGAAACCGCATTACAATTCTGTTATTTTCATTGTCTTCCCAATATGAATCGACTAATACGGTTAAAAGCATTCTGTTTAAACCGGCTGAAGTCTCAATAACGTAAGGGATAAAGCGATCGTTATTTGGTTGATCGAAATAAGTTAAGTTTTTACCTGAAAATTCACTGTGTTGAACTAAATCAAAATCTGTTCGGTTGTGAACACCCTCAATTTCTGACCAACCAAAAGGAAAATTGTATTGGATATCCCAGGCCTCTTTTGCGTAATGAGCTAGTTCGGTTTCTCCATGTTCATGAAACTTCAGATTTGATTTATTAATATCTAGTTGGTTTTCATAAAATTTCATTCTATTATTTTTCCAATCGGCCATAGAATTATCATCAGTACCAGGTTTAACGAAATATTGCATCTCCATTTGTTCAAATTCACGGGTTCTAAATATAAAATTCCTTGCAATTATTTCATTCCTAAACGCTTTTCCAATTTGAGCTATCCCGAATGGAATTTTGAGTCGCATTGCTCCCTGTATTAGCTGATAATTTACATAAATACCTTGGGCTGTTTCTGGTCTGAGGAAAGCTTCAGTACCTGTCTCTTCTACTGGGCCTACATGTGTTTTAAACATTAAATTAAATTGCCTTGGTTCGGTTAGGTTCCCAGTCGTTCCACACGATGGACATTTGATTTTAGACCAATCTTGAGAGGTAATGTTTTCTACCATTTCATCCGCACGATAACGAGATTTACAATGTTTGCAGTCGACAAGGGGATCATTAAATGCACCAACATGTCCGGATGCTTCCCAAATTCTTGGATGCATCAAAATGCCACTATCAAGACCTACAATATTTTCATGGTTCTGGGTCATTTCTTTCCACCATAACTGTGACAAATTATTTTTTAATTCTACTCCAAGTGGACCATAATCATAAACAGCGGAGAAGCCGCCATAGATTTCCGAACTTTGAAAAATAAATCCTCTCCTCTTGCAAAGAGATACAATTTTTTCTATTGTTTTATCCATAATATTTTTAATTCAATGGGTTTAATCCATTTGCTGCAGTTCTTTTTCAATCTGGTCATTATATGGAAGAACTTTTTTAGTTTTTAGAAGCACAGTATTTTTTTGTTTTGAATTTGGCGATAAATATTTTACAAAGAATGTCATTCCTACTAATGCAAAAAATATTGGAGCAATCCAGACAAATAAGTTAAACCCAGTTGCTTTAGGAACGGCTAGCACTCGCTCTCCATATATTGATACATAATAATCTAAAATAAAATTCTTATCTTTTCCTTGAGAAATAAAATTTTTTATTTCTTCTTCCATTTCGGGATTATGATCTAAGTCATATATTGTTCCGGCCCAACAGCAGGGTGATATAAGTTTCTGTTTTATTTCTTTTTCAAGTTTTAAATTGCCGTACAAAATTTCACTTACGAATAATATAAAAAAGAAAATTTTCATTTTTTCTTTTTTCGTTTTCTCTTACGCTTTGGTGCAGATTTTTTTGTCTTTATTAATTCAATCGCAGTTTCAAGTGTAATTGTATCAGTAGTGTATGCTTGTCCAAGTGATGCATTTATTTTCCCATCCGAAATATAGGGTCCATATCTTCCATCCTTTAATACTATAGTGTTTTTTGTTTCTGGATCAATTCCTAGTGAACGGATTTCAGAGCTTTTTTTATTTTTATTTATTAAAAACTCAATCGCTTTATCTAAAGTAATATCTAAAGGCGTTTCTTTTCCTCTTAGACTTGCATTTTGTTTTCCACATTTTATATAGGGCCCATATCGCCCATAATCTGCAGTAATAATTTCATTAGTTTCAGGATGTTTGCCGATAGTACGCGGGAGTGCAAATAATTTTAATGCAAGCTCTAGATTAATATCATTTATTGGAGTTCCTTTAGGTATTGATTTTCTTGTTTTAGTATCGCCTAATTGGACATAATTCCCATATGGTCCTTTTTTAATCCAAATATCGCTATTTGTCTTGGGGTCTTTTCCAAGTGATTTATCTTCGGGGAGTTCCTCTTTAAAAATTTGTTCTATATTTTCTAGATTTAGGTCACCTAGATATATTAGGTCAGGGATCGATCTTGTGATCTCTCCTCTCCTCAAAAATGGTCCATATCTTCCAATTCTTGCTTCAGTAGAACCCTGAATAGATTCTGGTATTTCGATTGTGCATGCTAGGGGTATATCAATTTTTTCTTCAAGCATTTTTTCTAGTCCAACAAAAATATTTTCTTCACCCCCAAAATAAAAATTATTAATGAATGGAAGACTCTTTCTTTCTCCTCGAGAAATTTCATCTAGACCATCTTCCATTTTTGCGGTAAACTCTTTATTAACTAGGTTTGAAAAATGATTTTCAAGGAGTTGAGTAACTGCTAGTCCAAGGTAAGTAGGAATCAATCGTGAATTTTTTCTGTCTACATAACCACGTTTAACAATAGTATCCATAATAGAAGCAAAAGTAGAAGGTCGACCTATTCCATTACCTTCCAATGCTTTTACAAGAGAAGCTTCAGTAAAACGGGCAGGAGGTTTGGTCGTATGACTTTGTTTTTTTCTTTCTTTGCATAAGACATAATCATCTTTTTTAAGAACAGGTAAAATTTTCTCATTATTTGTCAGTTCTGCGTCAGGATTATCCTGCCCTTCTACATAAATTTTCATATATCCTGGGAATATAATCACTTGACCATTCGCCCTAAATCTAGCAGCATTGTTTTTAATATTAATTGTTGTTTGTTTTAATTTTGCCGGGGGCATTTGACTAGCGATTGTTCTTTTCCAAATTAGATCATACAATTTTGCACAATCTTCACCTAAAATAGATTGTACTTCATCTATCGTCCGGAATTCACGGTGAGCGGGCCTAATCGCTTCATGCGCTTCTTGTGCATTTCGTACTTTATTTTCATATATATTCGGATTATTTGGTAAATATTTTTCACCATATAGATTGCCAATAATTTTTCTTGATCCTCCAATTGCTTCTTCTGATAGGTGAGTAGAGTCTGTTCTCATATAAGTTATAAAACCATTTTCATAAAGTATTTGGGCGTTTCTCATTGTTTGTCTTGCTGACATTCGTAGCTTCCGTGCTGCTTCCTGTTGTAGAGTACTGGTTGTGAAGGGTGGCTTTGGATTAGAAGCTCTAGGTTTTTCTTCAACACTCACTACACTCCAATTATTATCATCTATATTTTCAAATATCTTTGAAACCTGAGGTTCATCAAGAAGGAGCACATCAGAAGATTTTATTTTCCCGGTTTCAGATTCAAAACTTTTACTTGAGGCAACAGTTTTTCCATTATAACTGATTAATAATGCATCAAAACTTATTTTTTCTTTTTTATCTTCCAGTTTTGCCAGAATATCAAAATATGTAGTACTTTGGAAACGTGCTCTTAAGCGCTCTCTATCAATTAAAAGTTTTACGGCGGCTGATTGGACCCTTCCGGCAGAAAGAGAACCGGAAACAAAATTCATATTTTTTTTTAGAGTAGCCCATAAAACAGGAGAAACTTTATATCCTACTAGACGATCAATAATTCTTCGAGCAGTTTGTGCATCTACTAGGTTTTTATCAATTTGCCTTATGTTCTTCATAGCATCACTTATACCTGCTTTGGTTATCTCGGTAAATTCAACTCTTTCAGTCTTCTCGGACGGAACCTCACTAGCAATATGAGCGGCAATTGCTTCTCCTTCTCTATCTGGATCAGTGGCTATTAGAACACGTGGAGCTTTTTGAGATTTGGATTTAATTTCATCAATAAATTTTTTTCGATCAGAAAGAGGGTGAAGATCTATTTTAAAATTATTTTCTATATCAATACCTAGCTCATTTGATGGAAGATCTTTGATATGTCCAACGCTGGCGATTACTTCAAAATCTCCACCGAGATATTGCTCGATAGTTCGTGCTTTTGATGGAGATTCAACAACTAATAATGGTCTTTGGCTCAAGGTAAGTCTCTCTTTCTATAGCTATAAATTGTATTATATAATATTTAAAGATAATTATTATGTCAAATTAAACCGCTTAATTTATTTATTAACTTTGATTGAGGCACTTTCATTTGAGTTCCATTTTGCAAATCTTTAACTATAACCTCATTGTTTTTAATTTCAGCCTCTCCAACTATAATAGCATATTTTGCACCAGATTTGTTTGCCTCTCTAAGTTGTGCTTTTATACTGCGCCTTAGAGTATCCATTAAAACAGAGATTCCTAAATCTCTAAGTTTATTTGATAGTGAAAGTGAGACTGACAGTCCTAAACTATCTATACAGGCGAAATAAACATCAATATTTTTTTTATTATTATTAATCCCTTGACTTTCTATTGATAGTAGTACCCGTTCAATGCCAGCGGCAAAGCCTACTGCCGGAGTGGGTTTACCACCAAGGTTTTCTACTAGATGATCATATCTACCGCCTCCCAAAATAGCATCTTGTGCCCCCAATGCATCTGAAGTTATTTCGAATGTCGTTCTAGTATAATAATCCAATCCCCTAACCAAATGATTATCTATTAGAAAGGGTATTTTTAGTTCTTTTAAATATTTTTGTATTTCATCAAAATGTATTTGATCTTCTTTTGAGTAATAATCAGAAACTTGAGGGCCATGTTTTAAAAGATTTTTATCTGATTCTGATTTTGAATCAAGAATTCTTAGTGGGTTAGTTTTAAATCTATTTTGACTTGTAATTGAAAAGTGTTCAAGATTAGGGCGGATAAATTTTTTTAGTGAATCTCTATACAATTCTCTACAATCTTTAGATCCAAGACTGTTTATTTTTAATGATAGGCCTTTATTAAGGCCAAGTTCTTCAAGAATTTTCCATCCAACTGAAATTACTTCGACGTCTTGCTCCGGGTGATGAGAGCCAAAAGCCTCAATCCCAAATTGATTGAACTGCCTTTGGCGACCTTTTTGAGGTCGCTCTCTTCTAAATAATGAACCTAAATAATAAAATCTTTGTGTGGCAGAGTTTGCCCCTAGATTGTGTTGTATAAATGATCGAACTACTGGCGCTGTATATTCGGGACGGAGCGTAATACTTTTACCATCTATATCTTCCCAGGTATACATTTCTTTTGATACAATATCAGAGTTTTCTCCAACGCTCCTAGAAAATAATTTTGATTCTTCAATTATTGGAGTACGAATTTCCTTAAAAGAAAATAAATTGCAAACTGAATGTATTTTTTTTTCTAATAATTGCCAGTTTTCAATTTTATTTGGAAGAATGTCATGGGTGCCCTTGATTGTTTTATATTTAATTGGTTTTTTCTCCTCTAATTGTTTTAAGTAGTTTGGTTGCTCTAGACACTTCTGTTTCGGGGATGAAAATACGAATCAGTTGGCTAGGGAGACCAGTACCTTTAATGCCTAATGCAGATGATAGCCAATCTTTTTTTACATAATAGGGTATCCTTTCATTATCAAGTATCTCAGTCCCCATATTTGCAAATATTTCATTATTAAAGGGTTCTAGCTGTGACCAAGCCATTTTTGTAACTGGTAAATCTAAATTACAAGCATCAATTAGATCCACATGGCAATCTTCGCAGAAAATTAAACTATCTGGGTATTCAGCGTGACATTTTGGACAAATCATTTAAAAAACTATAGATAATAAAAAAGCCTAATCAAAATTATTTAATGGTCTTTAAAAAGGTGACCTTGAATATAGCCCACCTTTTTTCTCGTATTTTAAGTCTCTAAGAGTAGGTGATTTTACATTAATTCTAAGATTAATTCCTTGTCCCATCCCACCAGGGGTCCAGTTAAGTGAAAGTTCCCAACAATGAAGATCTCTATAAATAGAAAAAGAGTGGTTAACAAGGTCTCTCTCTATCATGTTAAAGCGTGCTCTGTAAGAAACCTTCCAATTTTTTGTAACCTGAAAAGCAGAGGTGGTATTTATCCAAAATGTTTTATTTATTTTTTCAGGATTATATGCTGATATAGTATAACTAAGGCTTACATTTGTATTCCAGAGATTACCTTTTTTAACACTATTATTTGTTAGTGTAGATCTATCATTTAGTCCAGGGTTTAATAGGTCATTATCTTCTTCAGTTGAATCTACATCTGTCTCATTTATTGTTTCATTCGTCCATCTTTTTCCTGAAAAACGAAAGCCAGTAGAAAAGCGAGCACTTGTCAATCTTGGAACTATTAAACCTTTGTCGTTTTTATTATAGTCTGAAATACGCCCAGCACCCTGAACATATTTGTAAAAATCATGAGTCATGGAAATATCTAGATTCAATTTCCCAGCTATTTTTGATCTTATAGAAGACCTAAGATTTGATAGATTCATAGAATCAGCGGCAAAATTATAGCTGGTACTCAATCTCCATGTTAATAGGTCAATTTTTTTTTCTTCTTCATTTTTTAAGACTTTAGCTTGGAAAATATTATTTAACGAAAAGTTCATAGATTTATTTTCTGATTTAGGGGTGCTACCAGCCAGGGTTCCAGAAAATTTATCAAAAAGAATTCTATTGCCAAGTGAATCTTTTTTGATTTCAAAATATCCCAGATCTTGATTAAAAACAGGTTTTGAAAAATCAGGGGTATATGAGTAGCCTATGGAAGGAGAGGTTGTATGTCGGATTACCTTTAAGGGCCCGATGGGCACGGGTAGGATACCATATAATTTTGTATTTGCATTGATAGAAAAGGAGCCTGTGGTTCGAGCCTTAAAGCCTTCTATTTGTTTTTTTGAAAATGAGAATGTTGTATCATTCCAGATACCGTTAAAATATTTATCTACCCAAACAGATCTAATGCTTAAGCTTGGATTAATCGATATATATTTGAATAGTTTTTGAGGAGCATTAATTGAACTTGAATGTGACCAGACAGAGTTTTGTTCATTAATTTTATTTTCTTTCCACTGGTAAAAAGAGGTGGTATCATCAATAGTAATTTTTTCTGATTCATAAAAATCCCTATCTTTATTTGTAAAAGTTAGACCATAGTTCCAGTTAATATTATTGTACCAATTTTTGGTTTTTGCTGTAGTTGGGAAAAGGTTGCTCTGACCATGTCTAAAAGAAAAATTTGGTAGAGTTTTATTAATGATATTTAATTGAGATCCAGATCGCGTTGGTTTTATGTAATAAGAAGACGCTGTGTCAATTTTTTCATTTATCAAAAGATCTTGGTTTGAGTAAAGGTTTGTGCTTATTGAGTTTTTCGATTTTGGCCATCGTTTTGAATATGATAGATTAGAAATCGCTTTTTGGTTCATACGTTCTGATTGGGTTATCCCATATTTTTTATTGTAATCACCACTACTTGAGTAAGTGACATTAGCATTTAGTGATTGGCTATTTCTCATATTTTGTTTATGGGCCCATCTAATATTAAGTGCTGCTTTTCTGGAATTGGAGAGGTCGCTTATATTTTTTGAGTTGACCAAAAATTGCTGGCTCCGTAAATATAAACTCCCGCTGAACTTGTATCGTAAATGATACCTATTATTCATGCGGAATAAAAGACCCTGTCTATCACCAAAACTAGTTGTTATTTTAGAGTCCCAAAATTGACTTGGAGCCCAATAGAAACCAAGGCCATCTAAATATTGTCCTCTTGATTTTGACTCTCCATAGGTAGGCATTATCCATCCAGAGTGACGTTGTCCTCCTCGATGAGGAAAAATTCCAAATGGGACTCCAATTATAGGAATTTGGGCTAAGTGTAAAATTATAGGTCGCGCAATCACCACATCATTTTGAACAATTTTCATTTTTGTTGATTCGAAATGAAAGTGGGGTGTATCCAATTCACAAGTGGTATATGTAGAGTTTTTAATAAAAACAGTTTTTTTTGTTTCATTTCGAATTTCACTTCCAGTGTAATATCCATCATCTGCTTTGGTTCCTCCCTTAACGACTCTACCTTTTTTTGTTTTAAGATTATATGTCATTTTTGTCCCTGACATGGGATCTTTACCTCTCTCAATAATTATTGGGTTAATTGGTTCAAAGAGGTCAGGTGAATCAGGCTTAGGAAGCGCATTTAGGATGTCTGTTTCCCAGTCAACATTTATGTAACCTGATTCTAAATCTGTGCCATCGTGTTTAATTTTTGCATATCCCTCTAGATCGGTTTCTTTTTCAGGTAATCGGTAATTGATTCTATTTGCAGAGTATACAATTGGTTCCTTTAATGTAGAGCCAAGAGTATCTGGAGAAAAGGTTCCTTCTGCGCCGCCAATTACTTTGATACTATTTGTTTCTTTATTTTTAAAGTTTATGATAATTGTATCTCCTGAGGTTTTGTTATTTCCCTGATAAACAGAATCTTCAAAAATATGATATAGTGTCGTAGACATTCCTTCTAGCCGCATTGAGTCAAGCTCTCCGTTTTCAAAGAAGCCTGATAAAAAAGCCCCCGAAAGGTCATCAAAAAATTCGGCTGAATCTAGAAAACTCGTTGAGTCAACTATTCTTTTTTGGAATCCCAGGGATACCGTTTGGACATGTGCCTGATCTGGGATTAGTAAATTTTTTAAGATTTCATTTTCATAAGAGAGTATGATTTTTTCTCCGGAAATAATTTGTTTACCTTCACTGATTTTTGGATTTAATTCCAATGATGTTATTTCCTTAGAACGGTTATAATTTGCTCTACCACAAACTGCTAGGCGTGATGAGTCTATTATAGAAACGTTCCCTATTGCTGAATAAGAAATAGTTGTATCAATGTTACTTTTTTTATATTCCAAACGATCTGATTTTATTGTCTGGCCCTTTTGTTCTAGTATCACTGAGCCTAAGGCTATGCCGCTATCATTTTTGGTGTATACGATAATTGTATCTGCAAAAAGTTCATAGTTTTGATCCCACAAATGTGGATTTCCATAGGTGATTATTTTATCTTCTTTTGAGATAAAGATAAGAGTATCACATGTTAGATGCCTATTATTTTGAATTGAAGATACACTATCAACCAAAGTTGCAATGCCAGAGTTTTGATTGTGTGTCCCATTTTGACATTTCATGGTTAGGGATCCTTTAGAAAAAATTACATTACCGGAAATATATTGTATGGATTCATCATTCACAGTTCTATTTTTCATAATATCCGCTTTTTCAAGGTAGAGCCTATCATCACAAAATAAGATGGATGAAAAAATAACTATGAGAAAAAAAAGCTTCATAAGAAAATTAATTATTATCGAACCTTTTCCCCCATAGAATAGATAGTCGCTTTTTGATCCATGCTTCATAACCTTGATTTGTAGGGTAATACAATCTATTTATTTTTTCTTTAGGAAAATAATTTTGTTTGATAAAGTGATTCTTATGATTGTGAGGGTATGAATATTCGATTCCGTATCCCATCTTTTCATTTAATTCAGTTGTTTTATTACGTAAATGCAGTGGTACGTTATGTGTTCCCATCTTTTTTACTACTTCCCTAGCATTTTTTATTGCCTTAAGACTAGAATTAGATTTTGGCGCGCAAGATAAGTAGATAGTTATCTGAGATAAAATTAGGGCAGCTTCAGGTAATCCAATTAAATGGACAGCTTGGAAGCCAGCGGTTGCCATAACTAGTGCTTGAGGATCAGCATTGCCTATGTCTTCTGTTGATAGTATAATCAACCTTCTAGCAATAAACTCTGGTTTTTCGCCTCCTTCAATCATAACTGCTAGCCAGTAAATTGCGGCATCAGGATCAGAGCCTCTTACGGATTTAATAAAAGCACTTATGGTATCATAGTGGTAATCACCTTTTTTATCATAAAAAGAAACCTTTGATTGAGTTGCTTCAAGAAGAATTTTTTTTGTAATTACTTTTTTTAATCCCATCAGATTTACTGCGATATCAAAAATATTAAGCATTTTTCGTGCATCCCCACCACAAGACTCTATTAAAAAAGTTGATTCTTTTTTTTTAATTATTATTTTCTTTTTTGTTAAAATAATGTCTGAATCAATAGCTCTGTTCAATATTTTTTCCAGTGAACCAAAATCGAGGACCTTAAGAGTAATAACTCTGCAGCGAGATAATAAGGGTGGAGTTATCTCAAAAGAGGGATTTTCAGTTGTTGCACCAATTAGAGTAATTATTCCGTTTTCTACTGAGTGTAGCAAAGAATCTTGCTGATTTTTTGAAAATCGGTGTATCTCATCTATAAAAACAGTACTCCTCTTACCTATTTCGAGATTGATTTTTGCTTTATTAATAATCTCTCTAATTTGTCGAACTCCGCTGGATATTGCTGATAGTTCGTAGAACGCAGAATCTATATTATTTGAAATTATTTTTGCGAGCGTTGTTTTACCTGTGCCTGGTGGTCCCCAAAAGATAAATGAAAAACTTTCCCCTGATTTTAAAATTTGATTAATAATTTTCTTATCTTTTGTTAGATGATTTTGTCCATAAAATTCTTTTATTGTTTTTGGTCTGACTCTTTCTGCAAGTGGTGGTAAATTATTGTTGAAAAGTGTGTGTGAAGTATTCATGCCTCATTAAATTTACGATTTTTTGAATCTCTAATTAGGAATCTTACTTAAAAGTAAATAAAATTGGATTGGTTCTTTTTGATATTGAAGTAAATATTATTAAACAAAAGGTAATTAATGAAAAATGGGGAACAAGCTTAAGATAGAGGAAGAATTATTAGGACAAGGAGAAGAGGCAAGGGGATACAGTAAGGTAACCGTTCATTATACTGGGTATTTTGAGGATGGAGAAATTTTTGATTCATCGATCAATAGTGGTAGAGCCCCCTTTTCCTTTACCCTGGGAACGGGTTCAGTTATAAAGGGGTGGGACGAAGGTTTAATTGGAATGAGAGTAGGGGGAAAGAGAAAACTATTTATTCCTTCTGAATTGGCCTATGGTGAGAAGGGAGCAGGCAATGTAATTCCGCCACACACTAATCTTATTTTTGATGTAGAGTTG
>MDTE01085958.1_pt1 | contig 19428 bp, 16 predicted proteins | sample 811231 | NCBI WGS metagenome assembly MDTE01 (sample SAMN05326651, study PRJNA326480) | marine metagenome | isolation source: seawater | place: Indian Ocean: Red Sea | collected 2010 | reverse complement strand
TTTAACATGCGAGAAATTAGAATTTAAAACTAAGTGGACTGGTGAGGGTCTCAACACACAATGTATAAATCTTGATAATGGCAAACCAATATTACAAATCAAAAAAGAATTCTTTAGGCCAAGTGAGGTTGATTTATTAATTGGCGACTCCTCAAAGGCAAGAGTTATTCTAGATTGGATTCCTAATACCTCCCTTGAAGAACTTTGTGAAGAAATGATAAGTTTTGATTTAAAGAATTAAAAGCTATGATAATGGATAAAAATGTTCTTATAACAGGATCAAGTGGTTTTACAGGAAAAATACTAGTTAATATGTTAAAAAAAAGACATTACAATGTTTTTAACTTAGATTTTGATATTACAAAAAAAAAAGAATTACAAGATTTCATTCTAAACATAGAACCAAATTTTATTATTCACTTGGCAGCAATCTCGAACACGCAATTTTCTGATATTGATACTATTTATAAAGTTAATGTTGAAGGAACAAAAAATCTTCTATTATCTATAAATAATATGATTAAGCTTCCAGAATTAGTTGTAATACCTAGTAGTGCCTATGTTTATGGAGTTTCGGAAATTGATTTTTTAAACGAAAATTCTAAAATAGCTCCTCTAAATGATTACGGAAAAAGTAAATTTAAAGTTGAAGAAATTTGTAAAAATTTCAAAAATTTTCCAATATTAATTACAAGGCCTTTTAATTATACTGGGGTAGATCAAGGATTAAATTTTATAATTCCAAAAATAGTTCACCATTTTAAGAATGAAAAACAAGAAATAGAACTTGGAAATATTAATGTTTATAGAGAATTTAATGATGTTCGAGATATTTGTGAGATATATATTAAACTTTTAGAAAATGTTAGAGTTTCTACTACTGTTAACATATGTTCTGGAAAAAGTTATTCAATTAAAAACATAATTAATATTTGTAAGAAATTAACAGGTCATAACATTAATATAAAAATAAATGAGAGACTTATTAGGAAAAAAGATGTAAATAACATAGTTGGTAATCCAAGAAAAATGCTTTCTATTATTGGAAACCACTCTTTTTATAAGTTAGAAGATACTATTCAATTAATGTTACGTAACAAATCCAAATACTAATGATCTCTAAACTTAGTGTAAATTATTGATGGAAATTTTAAAAAAATTTTTCAAAGTCTTAGAAAATGATGAAAAAACTAAGCTCTACGTTCTTATTTTTTTATCATTGATAGGTATGATTTTAGAAACAATTGGTATTGGCATTGTAATGCCTTTATTATTAATGTTTTCACAAAATTCTCCTTTGCCAGAAGAAGTTACACACTTGATTGATTTTTTTGGTGTCTCATTAGACATTTCTGGAATTATAATAGGTTTACTATATTTTCTTGTATGTTTTTTTCTTATAAAGTTTTTCTTTTTATTATACTTATCTTATAAACAAAGTGTGTTTGTAAATAATCTACAAGCTAGATTGTCTACACTTATGTTTAGGGGATATCTATATTCTTCATACAGTTTTCACTTACAACATAACACCACAGAGTTGATAAGAAACGTTATTGGCGAGGTACAACAGTTTACTGGTGCAGTCCTGAACCTTCTTATTTTCATTACAGAAATTTTTGTTTTAATCGGTATCGTATTACTATTACTTTTTGTTGAGCCATTGGGAGCTATAATATCATTGTTAGTATTAGGCTCTAGTGGATTGGCATTTGATAGATTTAGTAAAAAACATGTAAAAAATTGGGGATTTATTAGATTAGAACAAGATGGAATAAGGTTAAAAAACTTAAATCAAGGCCTAAATGCTGTGAAAGAAATTAAAATTTCTGAAAAAGAAGAAGTTTTTATTTCCAAATACATGCATAATTCATATAAGATAGCTAATGTGGAAATTAAGTCCAATGTTTTAGCTAATACACCAAGGCTTGGCTTAGAGTTGTTAGCTGTTTTTTGTGTTGTCATATTAATATTTACATTATTAAAGCAAGGTAATTCTCTTGTTGAAGTTGTTCCTACAATAGCTGTATTTGGAGTGGCAGCTTTTAGGATTATGCCGTCTATTAATAGATTAATAAATACAGGCCAAGTTGTAAGATATCGTCTTGCAGCTATACTTACTTTGGAGAAAGAATTAAATAATTTTAAAAAATATAATAATGAAAAAAGTAAGGGATTAATAAAAATAGACGGAATTGAACTAAATAATGTCAGTTATTTATACTCAGGAAATAATAAGTTTACTCTGAAAAATATAAATCTGAATGTAAGTCAAAATGAATTTATTGGTATTATTGGAGGCAGCGGACAGGGTAAAAGCACATTCTTAAACCTTATATTAGGTTTGTTAGAGCCAACACATGGTAGCGTAAGCTCAAATAAAATAAATATCCATAGTCACATTAATAATTGGCAAAACATAATTGGTTACGTTCCCCAAGACGTATATTTAATCGATGATACAATTAAAAATAATATTGCTTTTGGTCAAAACGCTGACGAAATTGATAATAACAAATTAAATAATTCAATTAAAAATGCAGCATTAGAAAATTTTATAAATGAATTACCGTCAGGTGTAGACACGTTCGTTGGTGAAAAAGGAGAACTTATATCTGGTGGTCAAAAACAAAGAATTGGTATAGCAAGAGCTTTGTATGATAAACCTCAATTATTAATTCTAGATGAAGCAACTAGCGCATTAGATATCAAAACTGAGAAGTTAATAATTAACAATTTAAAAAAACTCTCATTTAAACCTATTATTCTAATGGTAACACATAGAGAAAATTTATTGAATATTTGTGACTATGTTCTAGAATTTAAAGAGACAAGTATATTTAAAAAGTTTAATAAAGATTAAAAAATAGATAAATTTTTAATAATATGAGTTGTTAAATTGATATTCCCAGTATTGTCATAACAACTTTAAAGAATAATATCCACTAGATTTGATAAGTATGGTAGGAAATATATGATTAAATGAGGTATAAAACTAGAAAAGATAATAACTAGTCAAGATTAATTAAGTTTTACATAAGTCATTTTTTCTACTATAAGAGCGAGATACAAATAAAAGTATTTTAGTAAGTGAATTTTTAAGAAACTATAATAATTAAATTTGAGGAAAACTCTCTTAAACATAAGAAATACATTTGGTTAAAAGTATATTTCTATAATTTTTGGTAAATCAATGAATAAAACAATCAGTAAAAAAAACTATTTTAATATTATTAAACATAAGTTTTTGAGTAAATATAAGAAAGTATCAAAAGAAGAATATTTTTTTACTTTTTTAAATAAAAAAATAACTTTCGATAACCAACATTTAGCTAATAAAAATTTAATTCAGTGGTGTTTAAATAAAAATTATTTTAAAAAAAAATCAGCCCTGTCTACAGAGATTTTTTATGAAAAAAACGAAATGAGAGCTTTTGAGAAGTTAATTGCTAATTCAAATTATTTTATTGATGCAGGTGCTCAAACTGGAATCTATTCTTTAGCTGCTTATCATGCCAAAAAAATCAAAAAAATTGTTTCTATTGATATTACTAAAGAATATATAGACGCTATAAGAAAAAATATTAAAGTTAATAATTTTAAATCAAATAAATTTGAAATACTTAATACTGGGATTGGTTCAGGTAAGATATTGCACAAAGAATGGATTTCTAAAACTGTAACAACAGGATGCTCATTTGATGACATAATTAATGTTACTGGTATAAAATTAAGTGAAAATGATTGTATGAAAATAGACATAGAAGGTTGGGAGTTATTTATAGCTGGAAAGTTAGGCGATTTTTTTAAAATTAACAAACCAAACTTGCTACTAAGCCTTCATAAAGCTGAAATTGAAGGACTGTCCAACAATAAAATCTCGGAAAATGATATTTTTGATTTTTTAAGTAATAATTATAGATACAAATATATCATAGATAACAAGATGATTTTAAAGGAAATAAAAAATTTAAAGGAACATAACCTAGAAAACAAAAAATATAAAACTATTTTTTTCTCTAACACACATTTCTAATTAAAAATAAAATTCAAAGCTATGTTAAATAAATAAATTTGAAATGTATTTTTTATATCAAATGACTTTTAATTCTTTTATTGTTTACCAATAATAAAAATAGTTTTTCACAAATTATAAAGTATGTTTTATATTACAAATTAATCTAATAATATATTAATCAATTTTTAGGTAACTTTTCTGCATAAATCCATCTACAATGTTCTAATGGCCTAACTTCAGGAATAAACAATCTCCACCATGCATTTTTTATAATTTTGCACGCATATCCCAGTTCAGTAAGATACCTCATGCAATCTCTTTCCAACTGTAAAGAATGAGTTTCTACTAACAAAGAACAACTCTTTTGATTTAATAAATTATTAGCACTTTTAAGTACACCTAATTCAGCACACTCAACATCTATTTTAATAAAAACATTATTGGCTTTTGCGATATCTAAATCATCTAATTTAATAAAATTATCATTATTGCCACAAAATTTTCCAATGACTTGGTATTGACTTTTTTGACTCGAGTTCATTTCAATTTGATATTTTATTAGATCAAGCTCTTCTTGAATTGGTTCAATGGCAATTATTTTTGTCTCATTATTAGCAAATAATGCACACAATTCGCCACCAGATGCTCCTACATCAATAAATGTGTCTGAGTTTAATGATTTTCGAATGTACTTATGAGTTTCCTGTTCATACAACCCCAAATATACTTGAAATTTTGAGGATAAGTTTAATTTTAATTTAAGACCTCTAAATAAACCTAAACGTATTTTATAATTGTAGAAACCTTTTTTAACAACCAGGTTTTTAATAATTCTTAAAAATGTAAATCCAAAGTTATTAATATTCATGAAAGCTATACCTTATAATGAATTTTTATTTATTAAGTTTTGGACTTTAAACTTCAAACAATGAAATTACAATTGAATATTAAATTTATATTCTAATTTTAGGTGTATTTGTAATAAAACCATAGTAAAATAAGAAAGCTAAAATAGTAAAAATAGAAGATTACACACCACTATTAATATAGATATGATAATCAAAACAATTACAAAATTGATAATAATGTTAATTAGAAGTTTTTTTTGAAATGTCTTAAAAATATTTTATTGTCTACTATTAGATGGTTATTAGCTAAATGAAAAATTTAAATACTAATTAAGGATATTTGATGAATATATTATGTCTTTCTTTATCAACCTTTGACAAGGTTGGAGGTGTTCAGACCTTTAACAAATTCTTTTATAGAGCTTTGGCTGAAAATAAATTTAATTACAATGTAATTTCTTTGCATGATAAAAAATCACCTAATAAAAACGTTCATAGTTGTAATTCAAATTATTTTAAATTTTTATATTTATTATTTAAGTGCTCTAATTCTGAAACTATAATTATATGGCAGCATGTATCATTGACATTTTTTCTCCCTATCCTGCTTTGTATAAAAAAAATAAATAAAAATATTGTTACATTGTATGGAACAGAGGTTTGGGGTAAGGACATGTCAATATTAAAAAAAAAATGTTTTATGAAAATGGATTATTACTGGTGTATAAGCAAATTTACTGCAAAGCAAATTATTACAAAATATTCTATTGAAAGGAAAAAAATAAAAATATTTCCATGTTGTATTGATACTTCATTAAGGACTAATATTGAAAAAAATCCATATCAAGTAAATAAATTTAATATTCTAAGTATATTAAGATTAGATAAGTCAGGAAAGTTAAATGCAGTTTATGATATGCTTAAAGTTATGCCGAAATTAATAAAAACTCATAAAAATTTACATTATACAATTATAGGTGACGGAAATTATAAACATAAAATCATCAACGACATTAACAAAAGTAATATAAAAAATCATATATCGATTTTGGGATATGTTCAAAATACTCGCCCATATTTGGAATATTGTGATATATTCACATTAACTAGCCCTTTAGAGGGTTTTGGTATTGTTTACCTTGAAGCAATGTTGTATGAAAAACCGTGTTTAGCTTCAAAAAATTGTGGATCAGAGGATGTTGTTTTGAATGAAAGGACGGGTTATTCCTTTGGTATTACAGAATTTAAAAAGCTTACTGACATAATAAGTAAAATTATCAAGAATAAACCTAAGAGAACTGAATTAGGTAAAAAGGGTTATGAACATTTGATGCAAAACTTTACTTTTTCAAAGTTTAAAGAAAATCAGAAAACTTTCTTACTCGATATTTTACGTGCCTAGAGAATTTATTAATGAACTATAAAGAAATTATATACAAAAATTATACGTCTTTGAACTCATTAAAAACTATTCCGAATGTATTATCTAACAATCTGAAAAGAGGTCCATTATATAATTTTTTAATAACTAATTTTTTCCCTAAAAATAAAGATATAAAAATTTTAGACCTTGGTTGTGGTTATGGAGATTTTGTCTGGTTTATGACAAAAAAAGGTTTTTTAAATGTAATTGGTATTGACAACAGTAATGAAATGATAACTGCAGGTAAAAATCTTGGAGTTAGCCAAATCGTAAAAGATGATGTAATAAATTATCTAAAAAATTTGCCATCTAATTCTTTTGATGTGATTACTGCGATTGACATTATTGAGCATTTCAAGAAAGAAGACCTTTTTCACTTAATTAGAGAAATTCACAGAGTACTTAATTCAAACGGATCACTAATAACTCATCAACCTAATGCTGATAGCCCATTTGTAAATTCTATATTATATGGAGATTTTACACATGAGTTAGCATTTACAAGACAATCTATGTCACAATTGGTTTTAAGTAATGGTTTCGAAAGTTTGCAATCTTATGAAGTTAAGCCATTAATACACGGTATAAAAAGTTTTCTAAGGTATATTTTATGGGTTTTCATTATAAAAAACTTATTATTAATTTTTAACTTGGTTGAGACTGGCTCTTTTTCTTTTAAAACAATAATGTCTCGAAACTTCATCACAGTATCAAAAAAAAAAAAATCTAAGAATTTATTAATTTATGCATCACATCCCATTCAATATCATGTACCAATATTCATAGAGTTAACAAAAAATAAAACAATCAATACTACTGTTATGTTTGGTGATAATATTGGACTTAAAGAAGTATACAGTGATGGATTTAATTCAACTATCAAATGGGATGTACCTTTGACAAAAGGTTATAATCATTTTTTCCTATATAATTTAGCCAGAACAAAAATCTCAGGGTTTTTTTCTAGAATAAATTTTGGTGTTTTTAAAGTCATAAATAAAAGAGATTACGATTATATTTTAGTGCATGGATATCAAACTTTAACCTGCTGGATTATTTTACTTGTAGCTAAAATAAAGGGAGTAAAAATAATATTTAGAGGTGAGGCAATAATAAAAAAACAGAAGACCAATGTTATAAATTTGATAAAACGTTGGGCTATATCAATATATTTGAAAAATGTTGATGCTATTTTATATTCATGTAAGGGAAACTACGATTATTGGAAAACTTTTTTTGTAGATGACAAAAAGCTTTTTTTTATTCCATGTGCAGTTGATAACGAATTTTTCTTAAAAAATAGGATTTCTTCCATTAAGAGAATAAATGAAATAAGAAAAGAAATGAATATAAGTAAAGATGATTTTGTTATAATTTTTCCTTCAAGATTCACAGACCGAAAAAAACCCTTTGATTTAATTAATGCAGTGGCAACATCTTCTAGAAAAAATATTGTTATATTGTTTGTTGGTGATGGACCCAATAGAAAAAAAATGGAAGCTTTATGTTTAAAGACAAAAGTAAGAGCTGTTTTTACTGGTTTTATAAATCAAAAATCAATATCAAAATATTACTCAATATCAAACATGGTTGCTATAATATCTGAATATGATGCATCACCTAAATCATTAAATGAAGCTCTTAATTTTGGGTTACCAGGTGTAATTTCAAATATGGTAGGTACAGCTGAAGATTTAATTATTGAAAATTATAATGGTTTTATTGTAAACGTTGGAGATATAAAAGATATAAGTAACAAAATAAATAAGTTAATGGATGACAAAAAAACATTTAAAAAGATGAGTACTAATTCTGAAACTTTAATAAAAGAATGGTCTCTTAAAAACGATGTTAAAGGTATAATTAGTGCCACAAAATATGTTGATAGTGAAATAGCTCAATGAAATTAGTTTTTACAACACCCAAAACAGAGAATTTCTTTTATGGTTATTTCGGTAAGTCACAATTAAATATAAATAATGACAAATTACTATGCTTGAAAACAAACTTTGTTAATAGAATCCCAGAAAAAAATGATTTTGCTGAAATTGGATATTTTGATTTAAGTTCTGAAAAAAAGAAATTTGTTTTGTTAACACGCACCAAGGCATTTAACTGGCAACAAGGATGTATGTTACAGTGGCTTGGTCCTAAATTTGAAGATGAAATAATTTATAATGATAAAATAGAAAATAAATTTTCTTCAATTATATTAAATATAAAAACTAAAAAAAAAATAATACTACCACTCCCAATTTATGACATAGACTTAAATGGTAAATCAGCAATTTGTGTCGACCAAGAAAGACATTTTTTTTGCAGGCGGGGTTATAGTTATGCCGGTATTGAAAATAATTTAAAGAACAAAAACATTGTTAAAGGTGATGGTATTTGGTTGCTAAACATAAAAACAAAAACATTTTTTCAAATTATAAATATTATAGATCTCATAAACTTTAAACCTTTGTCCAATATGAAAGATGCAACACACTATGTAGAACATTTATCTTTTAGGCCCGATGGAAAAAGATTTTGTTTTCTTCATCGCTGGAAAATGAAAGATGGTGGTATTTATAGTCGTTTTTATACTTCTAATTTAGATGGTACTAATTTAAATCTATTACTAGATTCGGGACGAATGAGCCATTTTTGTTGGAGGAACAACACAGAAATTCTAGCATATGGAGGTGTTCCAAATTCAGTTAACAAATTGAGAAAGAAAAAAAAATTAGTTAAGTTGATTTTTAAACCATTGTTACCTTTGTTTCATTTTTTTTTCAATGACAATAGCTTAATATCAAAACTTGCAACTGGGGATAGCTATATTTTGTTAAACGATACAACTAATAACATAAAGAAGGTTGCAAAGGATTTGAGATTTGAGGACGGTCACCCCAGTTTTTTTCCTAATAATAAAAACTTATTTGTAACTGATTTATACCCAAAAAAAATTAATAATCATGAAGCTAAATTAATGACTTTTGATTTAAAAGAAAATAAACTTAATATAATTGCTACTATAAAATCTAATAAAATATATGATGAAACACCTATAAGATGTGATTTGCATCCAAAGGTTTCCTTTGATGGAAAATATGTATCAATCGACACTCTTAAGAATAATTATAGGGGTGTAAATTTGTATAAAATTAACTTTAATAAAAATTGATAAGTATAAATGTTATTTTCAATAATAATTCCTACATATAATGAAGAAAAGGATATTTTAGAAACTTTAGATTCTATTGCAAAACAGTCATACAAAAAATACGAAGTTATAATAGTGGACGATTCAGATGATACAACCCCAAAAATTATAGAAGACTATAAAAAAATTAAAGTTAAATTAGTAAAGCCTTCTAAGAGATTAGGAAGATGTGAGGCAAGAAACATTGGCATTTTAAAATCAGTTGGTGATGTGTGTATAATATTAAATGCAGATGTCAGGCTTCCTTTTGACTTTATTATGAATATAAAAAATCATTATGAAAATGGATATGAGTCAGTAACAGTTTTGAGCGAAGTCCAGAATATGACCAATTGTTATGCTAGGTATATTGGGTTACACCACTTCTTAAAATTAAAAAACAAAATATTTTTGAAAAGAGTTAAAACACATCACAATATTTGGTGGTCTGAAGCTTTTTCAGTTAAGAAGAGTATAATAATGAAGACTTCGTTATTCCCTTCAGGATATGTTATGCCAATTGTTGCAGGTGAAGATGTTGTTTTTGCTGATGAATTAAGAAACACAGGATGTAAAGGAATATTTGACGAAAATATTATTGTAAAACATAAAGCACCTGACAATATAATTGATTATTGGCATGTCCGGGTTGGTAGAGGTGTAGGTACGCCTCAAATAAGATATTTTATAAATAAATGGAGTTTAAAAAAAATTTTCTTAATTATTTTGTTAAAAGCTATGTTAAGACTTTTAAAAGTTTTTACTATTTTACCAATTCTACAATATGCTATCAAATTAGCACGATTTTCTAAAAGTAAATATTTTTTTATTGAAGTGATTAAACTTTCCTATTGTTGGTTTGTTGAACAGTTAGCTTTTAGTTATGGTGAATTTAAATGTTTTTATTTTTTATTAAAGCAAAAGTAATATGAGTAAAATAATTTTATCAACAGGATTAAGGTTTAATGCCGGCATTACTGCGTTGTCGTTATCTCAAAGTAAATTTGAATATTCTATATATACCTCGACACCCTCTAAAAATTGGCCCATTAATTCAAGAAAAAATATATATTTTAGACCTCTACCTTTTAAATTAATTAATTATTTTACTGGTATTAATAGGCCAAGGTGGTCTAGAGAAATGGATGCAAGGTTATTTGATAATATTGTTGCTAAATCGAGTAGTGACTGTAAAATTTTTCACGGTTGGGCAACTTTCTCTTTGAATTCTTCCAAAAAACATAAAAAAAATGGTGCTAAATTTTTTTTAGATAGAGCCTGTCCTCATGTTTTGTTTCAAGAAAAGTTGTTAACAGAAGAAGCAGAGTTAACTCAATCGACTTATGAATGTGTAAGTAATAGATTTTTAGATAGATGTTTGGAAGAGTATGATCTTGCTGATAAAATAATAGTTCCTTCAAGTTACTCAGCTAATAGTTTTATAAAACAAGGTTTCAGTAAAGAAAAAATTGAAATTGTTAAGCTTCATGCAAATTTTATCCCTACGAAAAAAAAAGTTTGGCAAAGTAATAAATCAAAATTTGTTTTAGGGACAATTGGAGGTAATCCTTTACGAAAGGGATTAAAGTATCTTGTCGATGCATGGCAAAATTTAAAGCTTAAGAATTCTACCCTATTAATCAAAACTAGTGAAAATGAGCTTAAAAAAAATAAAGATCTTTATGAAAAGATAATTAAAGATGATACTATAAACATTATTTCTTATGTTAAAAACATTGAAAGTTTTTATTTAAATTGTGATGCTTTTTGTTTGCCTTCAATTGATGATGGATTTGGTCTAGTTGTATTAGAAGCCATGTCTGTTGGAGTTCCAGTAATAGCAACAAAAAATGTAGGTGCTAGTGAAATGATAAAGCACGATATAAATGGATTTATAGGTGATAAAAGAGATACTTTTTTCTTAGAAAATAAAATATACGAATTTTACTCAAATTTTGAATTGTTAAAAGATTTTTCTGATAAAGCTTTTTCTTCATATTATGAATTTATCAAATCAGATGATAACTATCATAAAAATATATTAAATTGTTACAAAAAAATTATTGGATAAAGATAGAATGTTTACCAGCTATTGTCTTAGTAGAGCTTCCTAATTTCATTTTTAATTTTCCTGCATCTGGCACACCAAAATCTTTGGAAAGTTTCACAATACATTTTTTATAAATTTCAGAAACATCTACATAGCCACTTGTGTTCAAAACAACATGTATTTCGTCTTTCAAGATTTTATATTGCACAGAATATATGTTGGGAAAATATTTTAGAAAATGATCAAAAAAGATGGTGCTAATAGAAATAGTTGAACCATTTCTTAATTTAATAGGTAAGTTGTTTCTTGACTTCCCCACAATTTCTTTAAGACTTAAAATAGAATTGCCCTTTACAAACTTTGTTACTGCTTTGTCTTCAGTATCATAATTTATTAAAGGAAAAACTCTGTCTGATAGAGTAGATAAATATAAATTGCAATTTTTATTTTGGGTAAGTATGAAGTTACTCCAAAATATATTAATGTTTTGCGTTTTGTTTTTGGAATATCCAATCACTCCTGTTTCAGCCATTCCATATTCATTAATGACGTTATATGCAAATTTTTTTTTTATTATTTCAATATCCTTTGAGTATAGTGTTTCAGACGTAACTATTATATTTTGAATTTTGCCAAATTTAAAAGTTAAATTATTTTCATCCATAAATTTTGCTAATTTAAAAATATTACCCGAATAAGAAATCATTGTAGTTGGTTGAAGATCATTTATTAGTTTAAAAAATAAATTTAAGTTTGTTTCTGATAAGTTATAAGAACTTATTCTTTTTGTATTTATTATATAATCTTTTATCATTCTCTTGAAGTATTGAATTTTACCTTTTAATCCACCTTTAAATAAGTGCGAATGTCCCCATAACATTAATATTTCTGATAAAGGTTCAATATTCCACCAGGATCTTCCAGTATATGACATTATATAAGCATTAAATGCTTCTGTTTCATTTGTTGGAAATTTTGTAGTAATTCCGCTTGTGCCACCTGTGAAAGTGACTCTAAATTTTTTATTTTGAGGAAATACTAAGTCATAGTTGTCATTTATGATAGTTTTATTAAGTACTGGAAAATCTTTTATTTCACTAATAGAAAAAATTTTATTAGGAAGTTTGTGTTCACTTTTCCACATTTTATAAAAAGAATTATATCTATATGCTATTTCCCAAAAATAGTTAAACTTCTTTATCTGAAAATTAATAATTTCTTCATTATTGTAATCGTTATACAAATTTAAAGACTTTTTAATTGTATCCAATCTTTTTTTAAACAAAGTCTTTTTTAATAAATAAGTAAGAGGTTTAACCATTACTTTCCCAAGTATTTTCATAAAATATTATTTTTGCATTTGGTTTTATCTTTTTCCAAGCCTCATCTATTGAAATTTTTACTTTATTTTTTTGATCTTGGCTCGCCTGCATAAACTGAGAACAACTGCCACAAGTATCAACTTTACCTGTCAAAAACTCGCTTTGAATACTTTTTCTTTTATAATTATTTAAAACTTTTTTAAAACCATCAGATATATTGCCTAGTGGAAGCTCTGCATGAAAATCTAAGCAACAAAGGTGTATTTTTCCATCATATCCAACTACGATTTCATCAAATGGGTCATAACATGTTTTATTTTCAGTTTCATGTAATTCATAGATTTCATTTTGCAATTTAATTGGGTAATTAGAAATAAATTTATTTTCAAACTTATCAAAATAATTATATGGTTGCATGAAGTCTATTCTAATTGCGTCCACATTACCCCACAAAGTAAAAAACTTTTCAAGGTTTGTGATTTTTGTAACTGGAAGATGAATTTCTTTGTGAATTTTTTTAAGAAGTGGGTCATTCGTTAAAAATTCAAAGTTATTTTTTGCACGTTCAAATTTAAGTGGGAATCTATATTTTTCATAGGATTCTTTATCCCAGCCTTCTATTGACAGCTGTAATTTACTTACCTTTCTCAGGTCATTTAATCTATGTTGTAAAACTGATAGATTTGTTGAAATTTGAACGTTAATTTCATTTTTAACAGCTACTTCAACAAATTTAGCAAAATCTGGATGAAGAAGTGGTTCAGATGTTATGTAAAGTTTAAGTGTTTTAATACCAAAATTTTTGGCTTCTTCTATTATAGAAGTAAAATTTTCTATCGACATTCTACCTGTTGAACGTTCTGCAGGCATTGCAACTCTTGGACAAAAAGGACATTTAGCATTGCAAAAGGCGGTTATATCTATTCGCAAGGTTTTAGGTAAACCTGTTTTGCCAATCATATATTTTAATTTGAGAATGGTTCTATTACTAACTTTATTTTTAATTAATGTTTTAAGCAAATTCATAATAAACCTATATTAAAAAAATTTTCTTCAATCTAATCTCAATCTATTAGACAATGCACTATAAACTATTGATGTGAATATACATATTATAATAAAAGAAAAAACTAAAAGTTTTGGGTCTTTAAACAGAAATAAAGTTGTTATAGGTCCTACAATGATAAAAGGTAATAGGAAAAGAGTAGTTAAAGAGTTTTGGAATAAAGAATCTCTAGACTTAAAAATTTTGGTTATTATTATATGTGCTAATGAGTGAAGATGTTTATTATCAGCAACTATAATTTTTTTATTATTATAAAGGCGGCGAATTATTGAGTTCGAAATCTCCCAAATAGGGTATGAAAATAATGTGAGGATATTGAACATTGACAAATCATCATTTTGTAAAACCTTGCATGTAACAAACGCCAAAATTGTTCCTAATAAATACGCGCCTGAGTCTCCAAGAAAGATACATCCAGTAAACCAATTAATAATAATAAACCCTAAAATTGCTCCGATTATTAAAAGTATGAAATAATATTTTTCATAATCACTATTTTCTAATGCTAATATAGAAAGTGTAATTAAAATTACTATTGAGGTTAGTCCTGCTAAACCATTAACACCATCAATTAAATTTATTGAATTAATACTTCCTGCAAAAAAAGTAATCATTAAAAGTGGAAATAAATTATATGAATTTAAGAGATCGTCTATAATTTTGATATTTGAATTCGAGAGATTAACTTCATAAAAATATGCTATTATACCAACAAAAATACTAGCTGAAAATCTACCAAAAATGGATATATCCTTATATAAATCTTCAGCTAGACCTACAATTATTGCTGGTAAAGAAATTATAATAATGCTTGATAGATCATTTAATATATGATGTTTTGGGTCGTGGTTTATAAAGTTAAAAATAATTAAAGTAATGACAAGGGTTATGTAAATAGCAATACCACCTATTCTTGGCGTATTTTTTGTATGAATTTTTTGGGGACCAATGCTTGTGTCTCCAGTCACATGTAGATGTTTTTTTTTTGTTTTTACAATAATTAAATTAACAAATAAGCTAATTATTGAAACTGAAAATAAGTGTAAATAAATAATCACAATAGTCCCATAAAATACTTTTAAATTCTTATATACTAAATAAGTTAAAGATGATATTAACTTTATCTTTTATTTAACTTTTCTTCTAACAAAAATTTATAACAATGAAAATTATCCATTTAAAATCAATTAGATTTTTAATATTTGAGTTTAAAGTGTTTCGTAAAGTTTAAATTATGAAAAGATATTTCTCTGTATATTTACTTATATTTCTTTGTTTTGTTCCCTTTCTAATTTTATCTCTTAATGAAAAAAAAATGAGTTATGTAGATAATTTGTATCAATTAATAAAGACTAATAGTATTTCAGGGGAAGTAGATTTTAAAAATATAAAAGTGAAAAATAAGAATTTTGAATTTTTTTTTATTAAAATAAACGAACAAGATCAAAATTCATCAAACAGTATAAAATTAACAATTTCAAAAAAATTTTTCGAAAAGCATAAAGTAATAAATGTTGTTAATGATTTTAATATTTATAAACATAGTCTTTTGATTATTTCTAGTAGTAAATACTTTAATAGTTTAAAATTTGTCTTTTCTAATAGAGAAATGAACCATCAAGAACTTACTAATATTTTTGAAGATAAACATAATTTTTTTAAAAAATTCAATGAAGACAGAGATGAAACAAAATATTTGCTTAAAAAGCGTCAAATATTAAATTGTAAAGTTTTAAACGATCCAAAGGCAAAATTTAAATATTGTGAGAAGATACATCACATGAAAGTAAAAAATTATGAATTACCAGATATAATATTCCAAAAATATAAGTACTTTTATTTTAAAATAGATAATGATTATGTGAAGTTTAGTAATGCATAATCTTACAAAGTTCATAGATATCTGTTTTTATTTAAGGGGTTTTTTGGCTTTTATTTTGGTACCTATTATTTTTCTATTAAATATTAGCCCTTTAGATACAATTTTATTACATACTAATGTTTACTTAAATAATTATAGATTTCCAAATTTAAATGAACCTGCTTATTATTGTATTCTATATTTTTTTTCGTCATCTATTTTTTTAGTCACATATAATTATTTCCGTAAAAAAATAAGTGTTAAATATGATTTTAAATTTTTTGATAAAATAAATAATTTAAAGACATTTTTAATATACATTTTTCTAATAATATTGTTTTTTAAATTAAGAATACTTTATGACCTTGATTATTTAGACAGATATAAATTTTCAGGTGATTTATTAATTAATAATTTTTATGTTTATTTCTTCATTCATTTATTACTTCCAAATGAATTAGTATTTCTTCTTTTGTCTTTTTACTATGACAAAATTACAAAAAGCAGATTAATAAATAGTTTATTCATAACTTACATACTTTTGATTGTGTTTTGTTCAATAATATTTGGATCAAGATTATTATTAGTAACTTCTTTAATAATGATAATATTTTTACTTTTCAAGTTTAGGAGAAAACTTAAACCAACCAATATCTTCTTAATTTTTCTAGGAACGCTTTTTATTATCATCAATTTTTTTCCATATAAAATTACCTTAAGAGAGACTGATTTTATTAATTATTTCATAGTAATATTAGATCATTTTGTTTGGAGATTAGACATGTTTCATCTAGTTGATCTTGGTTTTTCGTCAGGTGATACAGATATTGTTGATACTAATGCTTATGGAAGGCGTCACGGAATGATGACTATTGCAGATAAATATACTGGCATTGAGTTTCCACTGTTTTTTGATTATATCAAAGTCAATTATTCAATTTTAACTAACACACTTATAATAATGTTGTGTGCTTTTCTTATAGTCGTATTTTTTGGAGTATTAAAGTTAACCTCAACATCTTTAGGAAATTTTTTCTTTATGGCCTTTTTATTCAAATTTTGCGCCACTTGGCCTGAGATGGGAGCAGACCAAATTATTACTTTCTTCTATAAATTAACTGTTATTATTACTTTGGTTGCGTTTTATATATTTTTTGAAAAAAAAGTGAAAAGACGTATCATCAGATAAAATTATTCTAGTTTTTTCTAAAAAAGTATTTTATTGATGGTTAAATATTTAATTAATATAAAACTTATCAAAATAATAATATTACAATTTTAATTGTTTTAAAATATAAGAAGACAAAGGTATTGTTTGCGTTTTAGTAATAACTTTTTTGTCTGGGTTTTTACAACTAATTATAAAATCTTGTTTTAGGTTAAATAAATATGTATACCATTCAAGTGCAAGTGGTGAATGCCACTTCCATAATAACTGATCAATGGAAGAAATGATTTTATCAATTTTTTTGTCAGTAAAGCTAAATCTTTCATTATAAATACTATATGGATTTAGAAATTCTTTTAAGATATTAATCTCTTTAGGAATTTTATATTTTTTGAGTATTTGTAACCATGCAAGATTTGGGTCAACTTTGCCAAGCACCAATGACATTAAATCTAAAATCAATAAATCTGTTTCAATTAAACCCGTTGGGTTAATCATTATACTTTTAATATTTTCTCTATGTTTCCATGGACTAATTACAAGCTTCTTAGGACAGTAATCATTAGCATAAATATTATCCCAAACAATGATTTGGTTTTGTGTATTTAGTATAAAAGATAAATCATTTTTATCTCTAGCAACAATATTTTTGCCACAAAAAAATAGCTTATGATTGTTGTTAAGTTTTTTTAAAAACTTTTCGATATAGTTTTGGTCTGAATATTTTAATTCATAGGCATAAATTTTGGGAACTACAAATAAGTCTTTATTTAAGTTTTCACCTAATTTATTAATGAAAAAAGCATGATAATCTCCATCTGTTTCGAGGTAGCCTTCTGGCAAGCTTGTGTTTTTAGGGACATCATCAAATAAAATAGCTATTTCATCGGCGCCATTTTCTATAAGCAACTTTGATTTATTTGTTAAAAATTCAAGTTCTTTTTTGATTTCATTTTCTTGAAAACTTATGTCTAATCCAGGCGAAATACCAGCAATAATGGTTATATTTTTTTTCTTTGAGTAATTTGTAAAATTTGTAAAACTTTTAAGCCAGTTATTAGAATAACCCTCTCTCCATTTTTTTCTATGAAATAGATCACTTTTAGGAGCATAAAGGTAATGAGACATTTTGGTGTCATATAATTTTTTTACTATTTTTCTTCTTTGACTCCAAGTTAGTATTTTACCATAATATCCTTCTATGTAACCAGTAAATGAATTATTGACACTTTTTTTCATGAGTTTAATTTAAATTTAAATCTTTCAAAATCAAGCGAGAAAATATGAAAATTTTAGCAATTGGTGCACATCCTGACGACATAGAAATTTATATGTTTGGTCTACTTTTAGTTTATTTAAATCAAGGACATGATGTATATCCTCTTATTGCGACTGATGGGTCATTAGGCACTGTTACTATAAAGAAAAATTTAAAAAATATAAGAAAAAAAGAAACTGAAACTGCTTTAAAAAAATTTAAAAATACAATTTTCATTGATGAAAAAGATGGAAGCCTGTCTTCAAGTAATTCAATCATAAATAAGTTAAAAAAAAATATTTCATCAATATCACCAGATATAATTATTACACATTCATCTTCTGATTATCATCCAGACCACAGGGCACTGGCAAAATATGTAAAAGAGTCAGCAGGGTTTCACTGTCCAGTCATATATGCAGATACCTTAATGGGAGTTAATTTTAATCCAAATATATATATTGATATAAGTCAACATATCGAAGAAAAGTTATCAGCAATAATGTGTCATCAAAGCCAAAATCCAGAGAAATTTGTACATACTACAAAATTACTTAATAATTTTAGGGCTGGACAATGCAATGGGAAAGTCGATGGGTATGCAGAGGCTTATTTTTTTGAAAGTATTTTTCCATTTAGTGATATTAGGAACTTATTACCCCAAGCACCTATGACATATAAATATTATCAAAATGTACCTGGAAGCTTTCTATAGCAACATCTCAAAAAAATAATTTCTTTGAAGAATCTATAATTAATTAAAAAGCAACTCTACCACAGATTGTAGGTGATTTTGTGCCAGTTGTAGACAGATAGGTTGAAGGTAATTTATTTAAATATCTTACAGCAAGATAAGCTATTAGTTCAGACTCTATGAAATCTCCATTTAAGTTATAATCTTCAACTGTATATATATTTAAATTAGATTTTTTTCTTATCAGATTAATAAGAAAACTATTATGACGACCTCCACCAGAGATCAAGACAACTTCGGGTGAAACATCAAATCTATCTAGTGCAATACTTATAGACTCTGCTGTAATGTTACATAATGTTGCCATTCCATCAAAAAAATTTAGTTTTAGAAATTCCTTATCACTTAAAATATTCTTAAACTCAAATTTATCAATTGACTTTGGAGGAGGTTTTTCAAAAAAAGGATGTTTCAAAATTTTTTTTATTAATTTTTTATTTGCCTTGCCTTGAGATGAGAATTTTCCATTTTTG
>MDTE01048239.1_pt1 | contig 19428 bp, 19 predicted proteins | sample 811231 | NCBI WGS metagenome assembly MDTE01 (sample SAMN05326651, study PRJNA326480) | marine metagenome | isolation source: seawater | place: Indian Ocean: Red Sea | collected 2010 | reverse complement strand
TGCACCGGGACGCGTCAGCATCGAGGTCAGGGCTTTCGCATTCTTCGGTCCCGCCTGATATTCCTCGCCTGAGGGGCGTTCGTGGACTGCATCCAACGCAACCGATTTAATGGCGCCGAAGACGCATCAATAGAATGTGTCAGATATTTACTTACTTGGAGGATCAGGCATGCACAAAGGTGTTTTCTTCTTTCCGACCGACTACGCAATCGAGGTTCCGGAACTCGCCAAGGAACTCGAGGATCGCGGCTTTGAATCGCTATTCCTCTGCGAGCACACACACATTCCTACCAGCCGAAAGTCTCCCTTCCCTGGCGGTGGCGAATTGCCGCAACACTACATTCGGACGCACGATCCTTTCGTGGCCCTCTCATTTGCAGCCTCAGTGACAAAGAAGTTGATGCTGGGAACGGGAATTTGCCTCGTCATCCAGCGTGACCCCATCGTCACGGCCAACACCATTGCCAGTCTCGACATGCTGTCCGGTGGCCGGTTCATATTCGGCGCAGGCGGCGGCTGGAATCTCGAAGAAATGGAGAATCACGGCACCGATCCCAAGACCCGGTTCAAGCTGCTGCGCGAACGCCTGCTCGCCATGAAGGCGATGTGGACGGAAGAGGAGGCTTCGTTTCACGGCGACTACGTTAACATCGAACCGTCGTGGTGTTATCCGAAGCCCGTTCAAAAACCCCATCCGCCCATCATTCTCGGCGGCGAGACGGTTCATACACTGCGCCGGATCGTGGAGTTTTGTGACGGTTGGCTTCCTCGGGCCGGACCAGCTGGGGCGCCGGCGGAGACCATGGCCAAGCTCAAGGCTGTCGCGGATGAGGCCGGTCGAGATATGTCGACACTCTCCACCACCATTTTCCGGCCACAACCGGATGCAGCCCTGCTCGACGAATACGAGCAGGAAGGCGCGACCCGCGTTCTCCTGGAAATGCCCTCGGTGGGACGCGACGATGCCCTGAAGAAGCTCGACGAGTACGCCGCGCTGATGAACTAACCGTCGTCAGTCGACCCGGTTCATGCAACATGCAGAGTGTCGTGGGATCATAACTCCCACGACAACTGCCGGACCTACTTCAACGGCGGATCGTACTTTTCGAATTCCTCAGCATAGTCTCCGTGCCAGCGCGAAAGCGGCGGGCGCTTGTGCGCCAGATCTCCAGCAGCCCACAGGATACGCTTGCTATCCTCCTCGGGCGTGACCTCGTCATCCCAGCAAATGACATAAAAATGACCCTGCTCGATCGCGGGTAGCATGACGTCGACGACCTGATCCGGCGACCACTGGCCCGGCTGGAATTCGAAACCACCTCGGGTCGTCCAGCCCGGCACCAGAAGGTGCGCCGTGACCTGGCAGTCTTCGATGTTTCGCAGTTCGTGCTGCAGCAACTCGGTGTAGGCCTTCACGCCCGCCTTGCTGACGTTGTAGCAAACGTTGCCAGGAGGCAGGGTGATTCCCTGCTTGGAGCTTGTATTGATGACGAGGCACGGTGATTTCTGCTCGATCATCGACGGCACAAAGGCTTGCGTGCCGTTGATCACGCTCCACAAATTGACGGCAATCGATTCCTGCCATGCTTTGTAGCCGTCGAGCGCCCCGGCGCGGGCGCGTGTCGCTGCGTTGTTCATCAGGACGGCAACCTCTCCGAATTGGTCATAAACAGCATCCTTCAGAGCGTGAATGTCCTCCCGGCGTCCGACGTCGGTCTTCATGGTCATCACGTCGTCAGCGCCACCACTGGCGATTTCGATCACGTCCTTCGCAGCAGCTGACAGCGCCTCCTCATCCACGTCCGCCATACAGACCTTCATGCCGAACGATGCGTACCTCTTGACGGAGGCGAGGCCAATGCCGTTAGCCGCACCGGTCACGACGGCCACTCGGCCGGCAGCCGTGGCAGGATGCGTCATGTTGGTTACTCCCTGTGTATTTTCCAATTGAGGAAAGCGTAGGCAGGTGGCGAGCACGCTGCAAGCCTGGTCCACCAGGTGTCAAAATAGAATTCATTCCAAAAGACGGTTGCACAGCACAACCTGGCACCGCTATGGATCGTTTGTGCCCGAATTCAAACCTCCTCCCGGCAAACTACCGGCAGCTCTACTGCGTGAGCTGCTGGCGGGCGCGCCGGTACCATCTGCCGACGTCAGGTTGCCACCAATGGTCGGCGAAGATGCCAGCGCGATCGACATTGCTGCAGGTGCGCTCATCGTGGCAACCGATCCCATCACTCTGACAGGCAAGGACGTTGGAGCGCACGCCGTGGTTATCAACGCGAACGACGTGGCGGTTATGGGCGCCCGGCCGCGTTGGTTCCTGGCTGTGGTGCTGTTGCCTCCGGGAACGTCGGAAGCAGAGATCCGCGAATTGTTTAAGGCAATGCATGTCGCGTTGACGGACATGGGCGTATCGATCATTGGGGGCCATACCGAGATAACCGGTGCGGTGACGCAACCGGTCGTGGTGGGTCAAATGATGGGCTTACGGGAAGACGGAGAATTCGTCAGAACCGGCGGTCTGTCACCGGGTGATGCTGTCGTCCAGGCCGGGCCGGCGCCGATTGAAGGAGCCGCCGTTCTCGCGGCCGAAGCTCCCGGTGAATTTCAGGGACTCCCGGACGACATTCTGGAAGCGGCCCTCGATGCGATTCAAAATCCCGGTATCTCGGTGGTGGAAGCCGCTTTAAAGGCAACAGAACTGGGTGCCGTCGCGATGCATGATCCGACAGAGGGTGGGTTGTCCGCCGGACTTCATGAACTCGCAGAGGCTTCCGGAGTGAGCCTGAATGTTGATGCGGATGCAGTGCAGTGGTTCGAACCAGGACGTCGGATTTGCGAGGCGCTCGATCTCGATCCCTGGGGGGTCCTGGCGTCCGGTACGCTACTTGCCGGTTTTCCTTCATCCACCGCTGAGTCTGCGTGTGACAACCTGAATGCTGCAGGATTCCCAGCCACCGTTATCGGCACAGCGGGATCCGGGAGCGGTGTGCAATTCTCAGACGGTACCGATCTGGTGCAGTTTGAACGTGATGAGCTGTCCCGCCTCAATCAAGGCTAACCGACGAACTGCGAAAGCGGCCTAGCAACCCAACTTGTCAGCGAGATCGAGGAAATCCTCAGCCACGAAATCATAATCGCCGGTTGGCTCGAGATCTGTTGACTGATTGGGACCATGTTCAGTGCGGCGAAAGACGAATGCCGTGCGATAAGCCAGAGTGCCTGCCGCATCGAGATCACCATTGTGTGCTGCAACCATCAGGCACTCTTCGGGCTTCAGGCCGAGAAGTTCCGCATTTCTAAGGTAGGCCTCGGGCTGGGGCTTGTAGGCTCCTACAACCTCGGCACCCAACACCGCGTCCCACGGCAGTCCGGCCCGTTTTGCCATGTCCACCATCAAGGACACATTGCCATTCGAAAGAGTCACCAGAATATAGTTGCGCTTCAGCCGGTTCATGCCCGCAACAGCATCCGGCCAGGGATCCAGTCGGTGCCATGCCATGTTGAGGTGGTCCAGGTCGGTATCGTCAACGCGGGATATCCCGAACTCGTCCAGCACCGCGTCGAGATTCTCGCGATGCAGGTCATCGAGCTTGGCCCATCCTCGACGCCCGCTTCGAACTTCCTCCATCGCGGGCTGATATCTCGACCGCCACGCATCAGCGAAGGCGTGCCAGTCACAATCGACACCCTTGCTGCTCAATAGTTTCGCGGCCTCGCGCGCGATGCTCTCACGCCAGTCCACCACGGTACCGAATACATCGAAGTGAAGCGCCCTGATTTCCATCGCCTTCTCCGAATGTCTCGAACGCATCCACGCGTCAAGCTAGATGGTTCATGTGGGCGGGAGAATCGTCAATACGAATGGTCCCGCCTCTTGGGTCCAATACAGTTTCTAGACGTTGCATAGCACGAAGAAGGCCCGGCAGGCGTTAGCCGGCCGGGCCATTTGTGCAGGCGGGGGAAGATCAGGACGCCTGCGATTAAGATTTCTGGTCCTTTGACCTTCAAGGGCTGGGGAACGTTATCCCACACCTCGCCCGAGGCGACGATGCAGGAGACACCGTCAGGCCGCGTCACGAGAATGGTCCAGGACCCCGTTTTCGCTGCGAGGACTTCCAGGACGCTACCGTCTCCGGCCAAGCCCATCGCGACAGGGTTTTCCTCGAACTGACGCGAGAGTTGCTTGATTACGTCGCCGCGCTCGGTCACGCACACGGGCTGTGCGGCTGCTGGCAACGCGATGACCAAAGCGGCGAGAGTCAGTCCAATCCGTTTCAACATGGCTCCCTCCTTTCTGCGTCTTGTCTATGACTCAGATAGGGGCTCCAATTACTTCATTCAAGAAAGAGTTATAGATTTTATAGTTCAAATATTTTGATATTACGCTTCTGCTTCGACAAGGCGTGGCTTGATGGATATCGAACTCGCCAGGACATTCCTCGAGATCGTGGAGACGGGCAACTTCATCGGGGCGTCAAAGCGCCTCAATGTCACTCAATCCACCATCAGCATGCGAATCAGGTCCCTTGAGGAGACGCTGGGGCGCTCCCTGTTTGTGCGGGGCCGGTCAGGCGTCACACTAACTGCCGCCGGACTGCAGTTCAGCCTGTGGCACCGGCTCATGCTGAGCTGGTCGGGCTGGATGCGTGAGCAGGCCCCTGATGTTGCGCTTCGTGTTGAAACGGGTCCGGCAGAATGGTTGATGCAGCGACTGGCCGAAGGCTCGTTGGATCTGGCGCTGACGTACGCACCGCAAAATCGTCCGGGGGTTGAGATCGAGCAGCTCGTCGATGAGACGCTCGTGCTCGTGGCCACGGAAGCCGACCATGCAAGGGTTGGCTCGGAGGACTATCTATTCGTGGATTGGGGTGAGGAGTTCGAGGCCAGTCACGGAATCGAGTATCCCCACTTCGAAATGCACGCCATGGCATTCAGCCACGGAACGCCGGCCCTGGACCACCTGCTGGAGTAGGGCGGCGCCGGCTACTTTCCGGCCCGGGTCGTTCAGACCTACGTCCTCGAGGAAAAACTGTATCGCGTTCCTGATTCAGCGGAGTTCTCTCGCCCCGCATATGTCGTGTATCGGTCACGACATGACGACATCCAGCGCATTGCCCTGGAGGGACTCCGACGCATCGGCAAACAGGACCCACTCCCATAGATTCATCGCGCGTCTGATCCTCTGTGTACGATGGGCACAGGCGAACAGATGCCTTCCAACCTCAACACAGACGACGTGGACAGCCTGATCATCCATGAGTAACTTGGGTTGAAACTTGACGCGGAGGTAGCCGTGAAATCAGACGAACTGCGTGCCCTTCAGGCACCCCTTAAGGATACCTATCGTGAGTCCCCTCAAGAAGCGGTGATCACCTTGAGCGCCCAGGGTATGTTGGATGGCGAGGGTATCGCCTGTTCCGTGCAGACCGGCAAGGCTCTCGTCGAAGCAGGCCTGCATCCGGCTACCGGAGGTGACGGATCTCAGGCCTGTTCGGGAGATATGCTTCTGGAAGCCCTTGTTGCATGCGCCGGAGTGACGTTGCGCGCCGTTGCGACGGCGCTGGAAATCGAGGTGCACGGTGGCACGGTCAGCGCCGAGGGTGACTTGGATTTTCGGGGAACTCTGGGAGTCGACAAAGAGGCTCCCGTCGGATTCAAGGACATCCGTCTGGCGTTTGATCTCGACACGGATGCCGATGAGGACAAGCTTGCAACGCTACTGAAGCTGACAGAGCGATACTGCGTGATCTACCAGACGCTCACCAATCCTCCGAGTATCGCCCTCGCTCGCTAAATTGGCTCTTCGGCACGGCGAGCACGTGGGAACGACTACGAAGCTCTCCTTTGACTTGGAGCATCGCGCAGGTCGGCGTCTTCGGACATTCGAGGCTCGATGTCACGCTGGCAGTCGAGGATCTTGGTTCGGAGCTTGCCCTTGGCCCGATCTGCGGCGCGGGAGAGCCACATGCGAACCAGTTCGTCATCGCGCCTGACTCCTATCCCTTCCGCGTAGCGCTGCCCGACGATGAACTGAGTCCGGGTATGTCCTTGTTCGGCGGCGCGTAGGTACCAGAGCCACGCCATATTCTCATCCCGCTCGACACCCAGTCCGCGACTGTACATGACACCCAGATTGTACTGCGCGAGAGAGAATTCCCGCTCCGCAGCGCGCGTATACCACGAAACCGCCTCGACAGGATCCCGGGTGACCCCAAGACCACGGGAGTAGAGGAGTCCCAGGTTTGTCTGGGCCTTGACGTGGCCGAGTTCGGCCAATGGCTGCCATTCGTTATAGGCCCGCGAATAATCCCCCGCGCGGAACGCGGCCATGCGATCTGAGAATCCAGCGAGAACCGTCGTCGGGCGTAAAAGGAGGACGGCAACGAGGAGTGCCAATCTGTAGACAAAGCGAAGCATGTGTTTTCTCAACCAACCAAAATCGAATACCAACGAGCCAAACTCGACGCGATACAGCCGATGAAGAGCCCAACAATCTTGAAATAGCTGCCGGACTAAAATTCAGGTTAACGTGGCACAGGCAGTCGCCAGCGATCTGGACCCGAGAGCACATTGGCATTTGAATGGGGCACAGTTATCGGCTTACGTGACTCGTCAGCCCTTGCATTAATGGGCATCCTCAGGCATTGGGGGGACCGCAGTGCGTTGGCGCCCTTAACCTTTGCGCCCGTATTCCAGCGTTTGAGCGTGGTATCCCCGACCGATCGTGTCCCGAATGACCAAGTATTCCCTCCCACCCATCAAAGAAGTCATCAGCGGAGCGCAATCGCGAAACCAGCAAGCGCAAGCCGAGCTGATCCCCGCCCTCTTCACACCGGCAACCAGCAGGAATTCTGATACGCATGGCTCCATTTGAAGCCGCGGGCCGTGACAGTGCATGGCCCGATCGGCAGAATGTTCAGCGAGTCACCACTTGAAGTTACGAGGTCACAAACATGCGCAGCTGCCAGATCATTGAATGGGGAAAACCGCTTGAGATGCGGGAGTATCCTGATCCCGAGCCCAAAGGCTCCGAGGTGCTCGTCAAGGTAACGGCATGCGGCGTCTGTCATACGGACGTGCACGTTTGGCACGGCTACTTTGATCTGGGTGACGGAGAACAAGCCACCATCGCCAGCCGTGGCGTGGAGCTACCTCTGACGATGGGACATGAAGTGATTGGTGAAGTCGCCGCCTTGGGACCGGACGCCAGCGGCGTGGCGGTGGGCGACCGTCGCCTCGTTTTTCCCTGGATCGGCTGCGGCGAATGCATGGCCTGCCATGCTGGCCGCGAGGTCGACTGCCAGTCGCCCAATCCCCTGGGCGCCCGCCAGCACGGCGGCTACAGCGACCGCATCATCGTCCCGCATGCCCGCTACCTCGTGGAGTACGGAGATGTGCCGGAAGAATTAGCCTGCACATATGCGTGCTCGGGCCTCACGGTCTACAGCGCCTTGAAAAAGGTCGCGCAGCTCCAGAAGGAAGACACGCTCCTGGTCATCGGTGCCGGGGGCGTAGGTCTTAACGCGGTGAATATCGCTCCCGCCGTGCTGGATGCGAAAGTCATCGTGGCCGATATTGATCCGGCGAAGAGGCAGGCGGCGCTCGATGGCGGGGCTGCCCAAGCAGTCGATAACTCCAGCCCGGATGCCGTGGCCGAGGTGATGGAGCTCTCCCAAGGAGGGGCCCGTGCATCTATCGACTTTGTTGGCAGTCCGGAGACAGCCCAGTTCGCATTTGACTCCCTTCGACGCGGGGGCATGCAGGTGGTTGTCGGTCTTTACGGAGGCAAGTTCCGTTTCTCGCTTCCCTTCCTGCCGCTACAGCACCGGACCGTTCGGGGTTCGTATGTCGGTTCTCTTGAAGAATTGAAGGAGCTGATGGCATTGGTTATGGACGGGAAGATTCCCCCCCTTCCCGTCTTGAGCCGCCCACTCGAAGACGCCAACAGCGTTTTGGAGGATCTACAGCAAGGCGGCAAGATCGTTGGACGCGTGGTGCTGCGGCCCTGACCTATGCCGTGCTGCATCGGTGGAACCAGGAACCTCAGTGGGCGGAACGGATACCGGCCCCGATGGGGGTTGAGCAGCTACTGATCGCTGAAACGCATCCAGAACACCGCCGAAAGCCAGCCGAGCGCACACCAGAATACCGCAGCGGTAACCAGAGATGCGGCAACGAAATGAGCCGCTAGCTCGGACGGCACCGCGCCACCACTCTCCTCCGATTGCGGAGCTCCAAAGAGATGCGGAACCGCCATCATCGACAAACCCGCGAGGACCCAGAGGGCGCCGCGACGGAACACGATGATCCAGAGGCCCGCGCCGGTGGCAGCAACACACAAGAACCACCAGCTCTGCCGTGCACCGAGCTCGGCTGACAATGTTCCCGGGACTTCAGGAGGCAAACCCAATGCAGGTGCGAGGTTAACGATGGCGAATCCGGCAGCGCCCCAAATCACACCCTTCCGGCCTGCCACGGCCTGACCATGAAGTGTGATGCTCGCGACCAGGATCAACGCGAATCCGATTCCGGTGAGAACGTTGGCGATGGTGGTGTAGAACGCCCGCTCCACCCGATTTCGGATATCGGTCGACTCTCGCGCCGCGTGCGCATGTGCGGCTCTCTCCGATAATTGTGCGACGGGCGGAGTCGGCTTGTTAGCACCCTCGTCGGCCCGCGGAGTCTCGAACGTCTCCGCTTGAAGGATAAGTGGCGTTGTCGTGAATTCCTGCAGAACGGATACGCCCAGTCCTCCTATCAGGCCGGCAAGAACCGCCGCCATGAGGATCCGCCTGAACATGAGATCCCGGTGTCTCAGTGACAGGGAAACGTGAAGCTGTGACGGCTGTCGTGGGCAGCATCATGAATCGTACTGGAATGGACGAATCCTGTGCCAAGCAACAGGAATGTGCCCAGCAATATCGCCAGGACCGCAGGAACGACCACGGACCCTTGTGCTTCGATCCGACCTGCTACGTTTGATGCTTGATCCCTCATTACTATTCCTCAACTGGGAGCTTCCGGCATGATTTCGGCGGATGGAATTCTGACCCTCACCCGATTCAACCGGACACCTTCATTCTTGTAATTTCAGTATACCTGCGTGACTGCCTGGATATCTACGTTCGTCGATCTGTCCAGACACCGTCCCAATCCTCCGGTGGCAGATTCTCACGGAAGAATTCACAGCGATTGATGTAATAGGCGGTTACGCCGTCTTCCGGACAGATGTCCAGGGCCTTTCTGAACAATCCGATGGCATCATCCCAGCGATATTCGCGTTACGCCTCCACCGCCGCATCGTAATGCGGCAGGAGAGCATTGAACTGCGCCCGCCTCTCATCCGTGCAATGGCGCAAGGACTCATAGACGGTCACCGGTTGGGATATGCCTTTGACCCGCACCACGTCGATCTCCCGAAGCCCGTCGCGCGACGAGAGTTGATTGGCCGTCGAAGCACTCATCAGAACTTCCGTTCCATAGTATTTGTTTGCGCTTTCGAGCCGCGCGGCCGTCGAGTTCGATCGCACGCCCGGCGAATTGTACCGCCCGCTCCAGCGCATCCATCTGCCCCCACGCCAAGCGCCAGTCGTTGAGGTAGGCAACAGCCAAAAAGGCTTAGGCCTGCGCGTAGTTGGGATCCAGTTCGATAGCCTTGTTAAACATCTCCTCCGCCCGCTTCTGGCTTTCGGGAGAGTAGTGCAGCGAAATATCGCGACGACGAAGAACATAGTCATAGGCCTGCATGACGATCGTGTCCTTGCGCTTCACCCGTTCCAGTTCCGCCGCGGGCAGCTCAAGGTGCAAGGCCGCGACAATGTTTCGAGTGACTTCGTCCTGCGCCGCGAAAACGTCGCTCACCTCCCGATCGAACCGTTCCGCCCAGAGGTGCGAACCCGTTTCGGTGTCGATGAGCTGTGCCAAGATACGGACGCGGTCGTCGGCGCGGCGGACACTACCTTCGAGCACGTACCGGACTCCGAGATCGCGCCCAATTTCCTGAACGTTCACTGCTTTTCCCTTGTAGACAAAGGTCGAGTTCCTGGCGATCACGGCCAAGCTTCGGATCCGGGAAAGCGCTGTGATGATGTCTTCGGTGATGCCGTCCGCAAAGTACTCTTGGGCTGGATCATCACTCAGATTGTCGAACGGAAGCACGGCTATTGAGGCCTGAGAAAACACCTCTTGCTGGTTCGGTCCCGCCTTTGCTTGCTCCTGCCGTTCCAAGTCCCGTGCGTGGCGCTGACCACTTGCCTCTCAATACCACCATGCGACGCCGGGGAGAGCGATGGAGATAAGCACCAATGAGGTAAGCCACGTGTACCGCGAAAACGCCCCCAGCAAGGAAAGACCTCGATGAGGATCTTGAACGTCGCCGGTCGACCCGTCTGATACATCGTAGAGTCGGACGGGACCTTGGATGTTCTTGACTTGGATGTTACCCCGGTCGCTGAACGAAAATCCGAACCGATCCCGCACCTGATCTCGCGCGGCGCCCGAAAGACATATTCCTCCGGGTTGCGCCAACTCCTGCAGGCGCGCCGCAACGTTGACGCCGTCACCGTAGACGTCATCGCCTTCCATTATCACGTCGCCCAGGTTGATGCCGATGCGAAATTCGATGCGAGCCTCGGAAGGCAGGCCGAGATTCGCCTGAGTCACATGTTGCTGTATCTCCAGGGCGCAGCGGACAGCTTCGACGACGCTTGCAAATTCCGCCAGGAAGCCATCACTGCGGCAAGTTTGCGAACGACTTCGGAATGCGTCATCTATCGCCTGAGTTCGCCAGAGAACCTCTACGAGGCTATCCGACGTCGGACGAATTCTCCACGACGCCCTTTATCCCACAGCTTTTGTATCTGGGGTTCTGATCCGACCGCCTATTCCCGTGTGATGGACTGATTCCTATCCGCGTTCTGGCGTGCATCTCCCAGCACGAGGTCAGCAGCCTTTTCACCCGCCACAATGGCCACCGCATTCGTGTTGGATGATGGAATTGTTGGAAGCACCGACGCATCGACAACACGCAATCCATCGACTCCGTGAACGCGCAATGACGTGTCCACCACGGAATCTTCGGGCGGCCCCATACGACAGCTACCCACCGTGTGCCACGCCGTCTGTCCTGTTTCCTTGATGTAGTCGAGGAGGTCATCGTCCGCCACAACTTCCGGACCGGGACGGTGTTCAGCAACGATGTAGTTACGCCAATCCGGTTGATCTGCGACCTTCCGTATGAGCTTCATTATCCGAATAGACGTATCCCGATCTTCCGGCTCTTCAAGGTAATTCGGGTTGAGATCGGGGTCCTGTTCGGGGTCTGCAGACACGAGATGCACCGACCCGCGCGATGCGGGATGGAGATTGAAGCCCCCGATCGTGAAGCCGGAGAATTGGTCGATACCCCCGACCTTGCTGCGTGAATAACGGTCTGCGCCACTGATCTGATAGAGACGGATCATGGTGTCGGCCTTGGCGAGCGCCGGATCGGTCCGCGCAATCGCGTGTGCCGTGGAAGAAGTCCCGGCCAGCAATCCCTTCCGCGTGAACAGATATTGCAGTCCGTACCTTATCTTGTGAAAGGGGCTTCGCATGACGTCGTTGACGGTAATCGGCAGGGTCGTCTGGTAAGTACAGCGCACCTGAAGGTGGTCACTGAGGTGCTCTCCGACATCGGGCAGTTCATGAACAACTGGAATTCCATGACGTTGAAGAAGGCTTCCGTTACCGATTCCCGACAATTCGAGGATCTGTGGTGACTTGACCGCGCCTCCACAGATCAAGACCTCGCCACGCGCTCGTGCAGTCAGTTGCCGACCGTTTTGGCGATAGGCCACGCCTATTGCGCGCTTACCTTCAAACAGGACTCGTTCCGTGAGGGCATGGGTCTGAATATCCAGCAGCGCCTTGTTCTTGATCGAACGCAGGTAGGAGACTGCGGTGGAATAGCGTCTCCCCTCGTAGGCCGTCTGTTCGAGGTATCGGACGCCCTCGTATGACACGCTGTTGTAGTCCGGGGTTTCCGGTATCCCGGAAGACACGCAGGAAGCAATAAAGGCCTCGGACAAGGGATCGGGCATTCGAACCTTTAAATCCGTGATCCGCACGGGACCGTCGTGGCCGCGATCTGGAGATTCCGAATAGGTGTTGTTCTCGAGCCGCATGAAATAAGGCTTGAGATCGTCGAATCCCCATCCGGTGAGCCCCGAATCCCGCCACGAATCGAATATGGCGGGCTCACCCCAGACGTGGGCCATACCGTTCAAGGCGCTCGATCCTCCCAGGACTTTGCCACGCGGAGAATAAATGGGCTGGCCCTTCATATAGCGCTGAGGCGTGCTGAAGAACTTCCAGGCATACTCCTCGTTGGTCAGAAGCTTCCCGACGCCGAGGGGTATGTGCACCCAGATATTTTTGTCCGGGCCACCCGCCTCGAGCAGAAGAACACGAAACCGACCGCCTTCAACCAGCCGCGCGGCCAGTGCACACCCTGCGGAACCGGCGCCAACGACAATGTAATCGTACTCACGATCAGGCATGGGGCATCTGGTTATTAGCTCGCGCGAATAGAAATGGAATGACGAATATGAGTGTCATGTGAGTCGAAATTGCGCTCTAAACGTCGGTGAACCACCCACTGATCCTGCTTCGACAGCGGGCGGAATGGCCGGTTTATCGCATAGAATATTTGCGCCGACCAGTCGTTCCACGAGCCAATGCATCCCGATATTGCACCTCCACCGTACCTCTGCCCGGTTCGGTTTCGCGGCGGGATCGCCCGTGATACGTTGCCGCAAACTGCGCGAGTTCACCATGACGCGGAATGTCCACACCATCACCGGCACCGATGGAACACGACTGCATGTCGAGGAACGGGGTCCCGGGGACGCGCCCGCCATCCTCATGCTGCACGGTTTCGGCCAATGCGCTCTGTCATGGAAGCACCAGTTCGGCAGCGTGCTCGAGCAGCGCTATCGATTGATCACGCCGGACCTTCGTGGCCACGGAAGATCCGACAAACCGCGCACGACCGGATCCTATACTGATGGGCGGCTTTGGGCCGAAGACATCGCCGCCATCCTGGACAACCTGGCACTCGTGAATCCCGTTCTGTTGGCCTGGTCCTATTCCGGACTGGCTGCTTGTGATTACCTGCGCTACGGCGATCAAACCAGACTCAGCGGATTGGGCTTGGTCAGCGCGCGCTCCAAGATCGGCACAGAGGCGGCCGGTGCGATGGCAGGGCATCTTTTCCACGATCTGCTTCCGGGATTCCTGGCTGAAGACGGTGAGGCACGCATTGCGGGGATCGAGGCGTTCCTCCAATCCCTGACCCACGGTGATATTCCGGCTGAGGACTATTACGAAATGTTGGGATACAACGCCGTCGTGCCAGCGTTTGTCTGCCGTGCACTGCTCGAGCGATCACTGGACAACGACGACGTTCTGGCCAATGTAACCATCCCCACCTGGATTGTGCATGGCGATCAGGATCCGTCATTGCTGCCCTCCCTGGCGGAGCATCACGCAGACCTGATTCCGCACGCCCAGTTGTCAATCTATCGGGACGTCGGGCATGCCCCGTTTCTGGAAGAAGCGGACCGCTTCAATCGTGAACTACTCGCCTTTGCCGAGCTATGTCATGGCGCGGCAAATCCGGTTCAACAAATCGCCTAGCCCAAACAAGGAGTGACGCCATGTCGCAGCAAGCCGCAGTGGTGGCCGATAACTCGCCTTCCCTCGATCTCATCAACCAGATCAATGACGCGTTCAACAGCAATGACGTGTCCGCAATTATGCCCTTCTTTACGGACGACGCCTGTTTCAACACGACGCGGGGACCCGGCGTCGAGGGAAGCACCTACCAGGGAAAGAAGGCTATAGCAGAGGCCTTTCAAGCCCTGTTCGACAGCGTTGAGACGGTGCGATGGGAGCCCACCGACGTTCGGATCGCTGGCGACAAGGTCTATTGCGAATATATGCGCAAGGCGCGATCCAAGGATGGTGACGAGACAGAGTGGATGACCATCGATGTGATCAGTTTCCGGGACGGGCTGATAACTCAAAAGAACAGCTACACCAAAGTGCGGAACGCCTGATTCGCATCGCTGGACGGGTCTTACCGTCAAGCCATCACGCAGGTGCCGTGAGAGCCTTCATGCCGTAGTCGAGGCTTGATTTGCGTGACTTCTTTTTCTTCTGCTTGACCTTGTAGTCGCGCAACAACTCTTCGCCGAGCTTCAATTCGTCCGCCCCATCTTGTCCACGAGCACGGGCAGGCCGGCCTTGGCTCGCTTGAATCCGTTGTCGGCGGAAATCTTCATCCACATCCAGGCTCTGGAGTGGTCCCAAGGCACGCCTTCGCCCTGCTCATACATCTTGGCGAGCTGATATTGCGCGGCTCTATGGTTTCGGGCGGCTGCAGCCTGCGGCAGTTTGGCGGCCGTGAGATACTCGGACTGGGTCACCGCTGTCTTCAAGGTCATGATCGCCAGGTTGTACTGTGCCTTGGAGTATCCCTTTTTGGCGGCCTGCCGGTAGAGTTCCTGCGCTTTGGCAAAATCCATCTCGACGCCGAGGCCATTTCGATAAAGCAACGCCAGTGCATTGATCGCCTTGGGTAGTTCCTGCGCCGCGGCCTTGCCGTACCATTCAGCGGCTGAGGCATAGTTGTGCGGCGCACCTTTACCGTGCTGATAACTCTGCCCCAAATGGTATTGACCTTCCGCCATCCCTTTCTCTGCTGTAGCGCGGAACCACTTCGTGGCCTCGACGAACTCCTTTCGCGCCGTCGTGCGGTGCTGGATGACATTACCGAGATTGGTCATCGCGAGGGTATGATCCTGGCCAGCGGCGACCCTCAAGAGCTTTTCGGCGATGGCGAGATCCTTATCGACTCCTTTTCCGCGTATGTAGCGTACGCCGAGGGTGTATTGTTCTTTGGCGCTGCCGCTTGTCACAACCTGTTCCAGATCTGCGGCTTCGTCCGCCGATGACGGACCTGCGACAAATGTGAGTGCAAGAATTAGCAGGAATATCCACCTGGACATGAACAAATCTACGAAGTTGGGCCGGACCGACCGATAGCCTCATCGTAGATCGTCAAGTCGGCGATGCTGGGTTGACGCACGCCGACCGAAGAATCGTGTTCCCTCAGCAAACTCAAGGGTACGGTGCTACCTCGATCCTTTGCGATCTCCAGAGGCTGTAATCTGCGCCGGGACGCCAACAACAATCCCATGGATGGGCGTATTAATGGGTCAGATGAACCTTGAATGTGCTGAGAAGGATTGCTAATCACATCCCGATCAAACTTCTGTCCGGTTCGCGGAAGGACCTTTCCTGGTTTTCGAATTCTTTGGGATCGGGAAGAGTCTGAGTTACCCATGGATAATTTCATTCGAACCACTTGCAGGGGTGCTTTCCGGGAGTCTCGTCTGAGGTCAGGGGAGGATTAGAGCGGCGTGAGCGCTGAGACCAGACAGTTCGACGTCATCGTCGTGGGTGCAGGCCTGTCGGGTCTGTACGCGCTCTATCGTCTGCGCGAACGCGGGTTTACGGCACGCGTTCTCGAAGCCGGAAGCGGCGTCGGCGGCACCTGGTATTGGAATCGCTATCCCGGAGCCCGTTGCGATGTCGAAAGCGTCCAATACTCATACTCATTTTCCAAGGAACTCCGGCAGGAGTGGACTTGGTCGGAACGTTACGGCGGCCAGCCGGAGATTCTGAGGTACATCAACTTTGTCGCCGATCGTTTCGACCTTCGCCGGGACATTCAATTCAACACGCGCGTTGTCTCAGCGGTGTTCAACGATGAAACCAATTTGTGGTCAGTCGAAACCGACCAGGGCGACCTGTTTTCGGCGACTTACTGCATCATGGCGACTGGCTGTCTGTCGACACCCTATGAACCAGACTATCCTGGTCTTGGGAATTATCAGGGCGATCTGTATCACACTGGCAGATGGCCTCACGAAGAAGTGGACTTCAGCGGCATGCGCGTCGGGGTTATCGGCACGGGGGCGACAGCCATCCAGCTCATCCCGGTTGTCGCTAAACAGGCGCAGCATTTGACCGTGTTTCAGCGTACGGCGAACTACAGTATTCCCGGCCACAACCAGCCAGCAGACTCCGAGGCAGATCGGGAATTTGAGGCGAATTTTGACGCTCGCTACGACAAGGCACGTCACTCCTTCGCCGGTATGAGCGGTTATTCATCTCCACGTGTATCGGCGCTCGAGGATGAGCCGGCGGAGCGCAACCGATACTTCGAAGAGCGTTGGGCCAGCGGTGGCGGCACCTTTGCGATGCTCACGACTTACCGTGACCTGCTGGTGAACCCTGAGGCCAATGACCTGGCTGCAGAATTCGTCCGCGAGAAGATCCGCTCCATCGTCAAGGATCCTGCCGTGGCCGAATTGCTGACCCCAAGAAACCAGCCAATCGGCGCCAAGCGCCTCCCCGTGGATACTTTCTATTTTGAGACGTACAACCGCGACAACGTTTCGCTCGTGGATATCCGGAGTGCGCCCATCGAACGCGTCACTGCGAAAGGATTGCGCACGAGTGAACGCGCGTACGAATTCAATGCCCTCATTCTGGCAACCGGATTCGATGCTATGACGGGCGCGCTCCTGGCAATGAATGTTCGGCGAGAAAGTGGAACTACGCTCAAGGAGGCTTGGGCGGAGGGACCGAAGAGTTATCTCGGCATCATGGTGGCAGGGTTTCCGAACATGTTCACGATAACCGGACCCGGCAGCCCGTCCGTGAAAATGAACATGATCTACGCCATCGAACAGCACGTAGAGTGGGCGGTGGATTGCATCGATCACCTTCGGTCCCAGGGTCTGGACCGTATCGCACCCACGGAAACGGCTCAGGAAGATTGGGTCGAGCACGCCCGTGAAGTTGCCGAGACGACTCTCATGCCGGAAGCCGATTCCTGGTACATGGGCGCCAACATTCCAGGCAAGCCGCGAGTCTTCATGCCCTATTTCGGCGGGTTCGAGCGCTACTGGCAGCTTTGCAACGAGATTGTTGCCGACGGCTATCGCGGATTCGAGACATCAGGCCCCCATGACCTTGCAGCCAATCTCACCGAGCCGAGGAAAGACCCCGTTCCCGCCCTTCCTTCGTGAGGCACAGACTGCCGACTGGAACGGTAATCGTCAGGTCCGGTGCCAGCGCGGACCCAATTCTCTCCGGTTGCTGGACAGGATCAGAACGGCTTCGACTGAATCCATTCGATCGTTTCCCGCATGAACGTAGGTACATCCCGGAGCGGGACACCGAGGCTGTCACGGCGGGTGAAATCGAACCTGGTCGGCTCCACCGGCGGTTCGGTGAGGGGTTCCGGCATCTTCATATCCGGCAGCGATTTTTGGATTTCCGCGTAGATGTCCTGCCAATGCCAGCTGTCGTAAACACCGTAGTAGCGACCTGAAGCATCAGGATTCTCATAAACCGCCATGAACATCGCTGCCAGATCGTGCATGTGGATCATGGAATGCGAATCATTTGGTATGTTGCTGTGCCGCCCCTCACCGCCATCGATGAGGCGTTTCAACCAGACGTGAGGGTTGTGGTTCATGTGTTCCGGCAGAACAACGGGCCCGTACATACCGGTCGGCAAGATGATGGACAGGCGCTGATTGTTCTCCCCCGCTAGCTTCATCGCCGCCTTTTCCATCACGGTCTTGGTGGCCGAGGTGTACTTTTTGGACCTGCATTGTTCATCTTCGTCCGACCAGTGATCGACTTCGTTCTTGACCGGCACTGGCGGCACTGAGTTGGTGCTGCTGGTGCTGCTGCAAATGACAACATTCTGGACACCCTGACGCGCCGCCACCCGCATGATGTTCAGGCAGCCATTGACGGTCGGCATGATGATTTCGGCATATCCCTGCTCGTCGTCCATTTCGCGGGCTGGCGTGCCCGTAGGACCCGCATACATAGGGATGAGACAGGCGATGTATACACAATCAACGCCGGCCAGCGGCGCGTCGAATTCCGCCTCCTTGGACATATCGGCACTGAACAGTTGCAACCCGCCCGAAGCACCGGGCAAGGCGTTTAAGAATGGTGCTTTTTGGGGTGCGCTTCGATCGCGCATCGTGCCATTGACGGCGTAACCTCGCTCCAAGCCCGCCCGGACGATGTTCGACCCAACCAGGCCGCTGGCACCCACCACACAAATGGCTTTTCCGTTTGACATGTCTCTGCAGTTCCAAATGAAGTCATTGAGTTTTAAGCGTGCCGCAACTTAGCCCATTGCCGTCTATGTACGCGATGGCCAACGAGGTGACGGGTGGCTCGGTGAAAGGGTGCGCCACCATAAGTCACGGCTTCACGCTCGGTTGTGGGGAGAGGAAGGGAGCGGCTATTCCATAATCTCGCAAGGCCACCGACTTACAGTATTGTTTGCGCACTTTCATGGCGTCACAGAACGCGCCGGCTCTGGTGAGCTGCAGGAATTCACCCGCATAGAGTCTGAAGTACGTCCCCTTACCACGCAAATTGACTTCTTTGATGTGATGCAGCAAGCCATGTAGGAGCTCGGCGTGGTTGCTTTGAAGCTCGCGCCACTCACGATTGGCACCAGCTTGTGTACTGAGTGAGGCGAGGTGCACACGTATCACCCGCTCTTTTTTCGTGACGGGTTCCGGCTTGCCGCCGTCGGATGTTTCGTTGGATTAAAAACTGTTCTGCGTGAGCTGTTGAGGTTTCAGTTCCTCTTTGGTGGCTGATTCCTCCGTAGAGTCGTTCGACGTGTCAGGTTGCATCGCTTCCGAACCCGTCATCCCGCCTTCCGAATCCGCGACGATATTCTTTTCAGACGCGTCCACAGTGCCCGCCCCGGATTCAACGGTTTCACCGTCAGGAATCTGCCATTCTGCCGCCGAGACTACTGGTGGCACGGACACGTCGGCCTGCCGCTGTTCGGGATCTTCCTCGGTCTCGTCGTTTTTGGCTGGTTCCGGGGTCACAAGTACGAACTTGTGATGTTGTGCGACGGCAACGTCAAATTTCTTTTGAGATGACGGGTGAGAGTTGAAAAGCGGGATGTCGGACAGGCTCCACGCACATCCGGACAGTGACAATGCCATCGCGAGGCAGAGGTGCGGAAAGACAGACCGATTTTCGCCGTGATTCATTCGCTGGCTGTCCTGCCTTGAGGCCATTCGAGAAATTTTCGAAGTCTCCGCAAGCAAGTGCAAGCGCGGATCCTGTGCCGATCATGCTATTCGAACCCGCGTTCCCACGAAATTGCCGATTCACAGTGGCGCTGGAATGGTGAACCAAACGTTTACCAGCGAGATTATGGCGAATTCTCTCGTGCAGTCCCACAAGCGGCGATTTCCGTTTCCAACCAGCGGCAGATCTTGCCAAGTCCACGGTCTCGCACGTCGTGGGCGGTGC